>Ga0224506_10001126_pt1 | contig 19549 bp, 20 predicted proteins | sample SF_Jan12_sed_USG_2_FD_169108 | JGI IMG/M metagenome (GOLD analysis project Ga0224506, IMG submission 169108) | Sediment microbial communities from San Francisco Bay, California, United States - SF_Jan12_sed_USGS_8_1 | ecosystem: Environmental > Aquatic > Marine > Sediment | place: USA... | reverse complement strand
ATCGCCTTTTCAGGAGCCGGTCGATACAGCGAATTTGAAAACCTTCGGAAAGCCGGAATCCAGCATGCTGACATGAAAGGGATGATGTATAGCCGAGAAGACGTAACCGCTCGCTCTCTGGCCAATGGGTACTCCCAAACGTTGGGCACTCTGTTTAGCCAAGAAATGAAACCCTATGAAGTCGAACTCCTTCTGGCGCAAGTGGGTGAAATCCCAGAAGGCAACGAACTCTATCGCATCACCTTCGATGGCAGCATTATCGATGAGAGAAATTTTACGGCCATCGGCGGACGATCCGAGGCCATCTTAACGTTTCTTCGGAAAGAAACCACAGAGATATGCCCCTCACTCAAGGCAGCGTTACACTTATGCCAACAAGCATTTGAAAAGGGCGCCGACCCTAAATCAAGCTTAGAAGGGCTCGAAGTCGCTATTTTAGACCGAACACGATCCGGACGAAAATTCCGACGTGTAGCCACCTCAGAAGCGTCGGCTCTCCTTTCCTAAGTCCTTCCCTTCCCGAAAACGAAGGTGACAAATCCCAGGTTGAAGAATCTCAAAGAGGGGTGTATTCTGATTGAATGACACGGTAATCATCATCCGGCAATCCTGAACAACAACTCTTTAGTAAGAGTTTCAAGGTGGCCATGATCAAAAGAATTTTCGGTCTTGAGTGTGAATACGGACTGACCTTTTCTCCCACCGGGCGCGTCTATCTGCCAATTGAAAAAATTCTGGGGTACATCTTTGAGGGACTGATTCCCAACAGCTGGCCCTCCAACGCCTTCCTCACGAACGGAGCCCGGTTTTATCAAGACACCGGGTGCCACCCGGAATATTCGACACCCGAATGTGACGATCTGATTGATTTAGTCATTCATGATAAAGCCGGTGAGCGAATTCTAGAAAGTTGCCTGCCGATCGCGGAAGAGCGATTACGGGAAGAAGGCCTCTCTGGAGATATTTTCATCTTCAAGAATAATACCGATTCGCTCGGCAATACCTACGGTTCGCATGAGAACTTCCTGATGCGCCGGGACGTGGATTTCTGGAAAGTCAGCGAACAACTCATTCCATTTTTTGTGACCAGGCAAATTTATTCCGGAGCAGGGAAAATCCTGAGAGTCTCCGGCAAGTCTCAATTTTTCATTTCCCAACGAGCTCAACACATCCATGAAAAGACCTCGTCTTCGACCACGTCCTCTCGCAGCATTATCAACACGAGGGACGAACCTCATTCCGATGCAGAAAAATTCCGCCGCCTGCATATCATTCTTGGCGATTCCAACATGTCGGAATTCGCCACCTATCTAAAAGTGGGCACCGCCATGATCGTGTTGTCCATGATTGAGGACGGATTCACGATTCCCAACATCGACTTGGAGGAACCGGTCAAAGCCATTCGAGATATTTCTCGTGACCCCTCCTTGAAAAAAACCGTCAAGTTGGAAGACGGTCGTGCCCTGACGGCTCTCGACATTCAACAGATTTTTTGGGAACGTGCGGGAGAATATTTACAGTCGCAAGCGCCCAATAAAATTTTCTCAGAAATTCATGATGAATGGGGACGCGTGTTGCAGTTACTGGGCACTTCTCCCATGGATTTAGTCCGAGAAATCGACTGGATCACCAAACAATGGCTGATGGAAAATTATATGGCCAACAAATCGTGTGGTTGGGACGACCCACGACTCAGCATGATGGACTTGCAATATCATGACATCAGCCGACAACGCGGCCTCTTTTATCTGTTAGCCGAACGACAAGGCATTAGAAAACTCGTGGACGAGGAAGCCATCGAACAAGCCAAAACGATCCCTCCACAAACAACACGGGCCAAAGTGCGCGGAGACTTTATTCGATTTGCCCGAGCCAAAAATCGGTCGTATACTGTCGATTGGACCTATCTCAAGCTCAACGGCTATTGGGAAGAAACCATTCTGTGCATGGATCCGTTCTGTCCTTTTAATCCCAGGGTTGACGAGTTATTGAGTCAAGTTCCGCATCATCGCCTCTACCCATGACCAACTCGATTTTTTTTCCAACAACATCACCATCTTGGCCCTCTCGATTATCGCGGTTGATGCTTTTGGTGTTCCTGGCCAGCCTGTTCCCTCTCCAAATGCTGTTAGGCGCAGAACACCATGATCTGAAATCAGGGACCAAATTCAGTGGGAAACAGGGAGAGGTTCTCTGGATTGAAGTCCCTGTCAGTCATCCGCAAGCAAGCGTGAGTGGGGCGTTGTTCAAACGAAACATTCCATTTTTCCAGATCGCCGATGGGAAGTTTGCGGCCATCGTCGGCCTCGACATGCAAGATCCTCCTGGTAGCCACGAATTAACCATCACCATTCAGAGCACCGACATAACCGAACATCTCTCTTACTCCATAGAAATAGTGAAAGAAAAATATTCCGTCCAGCACCTGAAGTTACCTAAAAATAAAGTCGACCTCGACGCCAAAACCTTGAAGCGCGTACGACTCGAACAACAAGAAATGGCAGACGCTTTTCACCACATCGGCACTCACCCGTTATGGAATGGACCCTTTCTTGAACCAACCAAGGGGACGATCACCGGGCGATTTGGCAGCCGTCGAGTGATCAACGGACAACATAAACGCCCCCATTCAGGCGAAGACATCGCCGCCCCGCAAGGGACGCCGGTCCTAGCCATCAACACAGGAACCGTCGTTGCCGCCGTCGACCATTTTTTCTCTGGGAAAGGGGTCATCATTGATCATGGAGTCGGATTGTTTTCCATGTACTTTCATTTATCAGAAATTGACGTGCAACCTGGTCAAACTCTCAAGAAAGGAGAGGCATTGGGGAAAGTCGGAGCCACAGGGAGAGCCACGGGCCCCCATCTCCACTGGGGCGTGCGTCTCAACGGGGCCCGAGTCAATCCCTATGCCCTGACCGCCTTGCCTCTAGAAAATTAGGCAAGCCCTCAGCCATTTTTCTTTCCTTATTCGCCAGCCCAGCCACCATGCAATATATTTGTGTCTTTTGTGGATCGAACACCGGTATTCATCCGGAATATGTAAACATGGCCCAATGCTTGGGGAAGACGCTTGTACAGCAGGGATTCGGCCTCGTCTATGGTGGCGGCAATATTGGGTTAATGGGAATAATCGCCTCCACCGTTCTTCAAGCCGGAGGCAAGGTGATCGGGGTGATTCCCCGCCAGTTAGCGGAACAAGAATTGGCGCATACTGAACTCACCACGCTTCATATCGTGGAAACCATGCACGAACGAAAAGCACTGATGGCCAAATGTTCTTCGGGTTTTATCAGCTTACCCGGTGGATTTGGAACGTTGGAGGAATGTTGTGAAATGTTAACGTGGGCTCAGCTCAGAATTCATACAAAACCCTGCGGAATTCTGAACTGCTTAGGGTTTTTCGACGGTCTTCTGGAATTCCTTGACCATCAAGTTAGGCAGGGATTCGTGACACCCCTTAACCGAGCACTCGTACTCGACGCGTCGGATCCTGAATCATTACTGGCCCTGATGAAACCTCACCTGAGCCCTGACAACATCACTAATTTGGCCTGAACAAAAAGGTCGTACACCTACCCTAATACGCAGCCGGTCGCGAAAGCGGACGATTCGCCATTAATTCAATCGCACGAAGATTGTCGAATGAAAACGCCCCATCACCCATCGCGACCAACCCAATTTTTCCTATTTTGAAGGATTGATCATACACATCAATCAGCAAATGATGATCAAAGAAAATTTCGGTAAATTCTTTGCTGACAATCGTATTGCGCTGAATGCGAAGAAAATGCCATTCGGATGGTTCGAGAATAAGCGTCTCCCGAGCAATTTCCTTGGGTTGTCCATCCTTCACCACATACGCCACAATCTCATTGCTTTTGGGCTCAACCACTACCGCATAAAAGTTGTGGGCATCTTGGATCCCATAGGCCAATCCAGCTTTACCTGTAGGGGTGCCCAAACGCATTTTGATCCGGACGGACAGGTCGACATATTCGACAGTCACACCATCCACAGATAACAACTGATAGCACAGACCTTCTCCACATGTGAGTTGCTGCTCTACTAATTGGGGCCGACTAGGAGCCGTCGTATCCTGATTCACGACCCAATGTCCTTGCCCCCCTTGTCCACCAACTTCCTGCGAAAATCCTTCAGGCACATTGGCAAGGGAGGATTTATCAAATTGCCATTCTTGGAAGAGGGGTGCCACAGTCATATGAGAGGGTTTCGGAAGTTCTTGAGGTTCATCTCCGGCTAACGCGCCGAGAGGAGAGCCAACGAGACACAAACCCAGCACAAGACCTGCCAGCAACCTTGGCCTCACGTAGGTTCCGTCACAATACGGTTCATCACATCGAAAACTATTGGTTCCCTCAGCTTGTCTGAGATCATGGTGCAAACGATCCATTGTCATAAACGTTCCCCCTACCCTGTTGAAAAAAATGATAAAAAGCCTCATCCCGTTGGAGGAAGGAAATGATACGCATTCTCTGCTCCCGTCGACAACCCCATTCTCCACAGAAATACCTAATAAAGAAGCGCCAAATTGACCACTCTTAAGCGTAATCCTTGGACTGTCTTCAGAGCAAATTTCAGCCAAATTGCCCCCATTCCCTCGCCTTTGCTAGCGTGATCCATGCAACGCTCTGCAAGACAAGCCAGCCTGGCGGCATTAACCATCGCGCTGTGGTCTTTGTGCATCATATGGCCGACGTGGGGCCAGTCAACACATCGAGAAACCGCTCCGGCCACAACAGAAGAAGGGTCGCTGAAAACACTCATTCCCTCAGACTCAGTGATCACGCTCACACTGCGTGACGCCGTCATGCAGGCCCTTGAACATAATGTCGACATTCAAGTCAGTCGACATACCAGAGATGCCCAGCTCACAGATATTATCTTTGAACAAGCCAAATTTGATCCATCGGTTCAACTGGGGGGGCGCTACGACCGAACCGTCTCTCCCCTCAACCGACCGGTCTTTGGATTTGGCGGGGTCACCTCAGGGAACGAGCCCGCCAACTTTGATCAAAATGATACCCGAGTGAACCTAGGCTATACGCAACGTCTGCTTACCGGTGGGTCCTACGACCTTACGTTTGATACCAACCGCAACTCGGTAGCCGGCACCACAGGATTTCTCTTTAATCCCGCTTACGCCAGCAATCTCTCGTTCAATCTGACGCAACCGCTCCTGCGCAACTTCGGACCCCATATTAATACGACATTGATCACCGTCGCCCGTAATACGGCAGCCGTGGAACAGCTTTTCCTCGTCCAACAGGTCCTCTCAGTCATTGCTCAAGTCGAGCAGACCTATTGGGAACTCGTGTTTGCCAGAGAAAACCTCAAAGTCGCCCATGCCACCTTCAAAGCCGCAGAAGAACTCTTGGCGAGCAATAGGGAAAAGGTCAAGGCTGGCGTCATGGCCGACGTGGAAGCCTTGCAAGCACAGGCAGGCGTGGCCAGTCGTATTGAACAAATCTTACTGGCACAAAAAACGGTAGAAGACCAAGAAGACCAATTACGACGATTGCTCAGCCAGTCGGAATGGAATTTGACGCAAACCATCCCTATCGTCCCCATGGATGACCCGATTCAATATCGATCGGAAATCGCCTTACAAGCCACCATCGATCAAGCCCTTGAACAGCGACCCGATGTGTTGCAGGCCAAGAAACAGATCAACAGTTCTCAAGCTCAAACGCAATTGGCGAAAAATCAACTCCTGCCTGACCTCTCCTTTCAAGGTGGGCTTGGCCTCGCTGGCTTAGGCAACAATCCCGGCAATAGTTGGAATCGTCTCGGGAGTACGGATTTCTACAATATGGGCGGCGGGCTGGTCTTGAGTTACCCCTTAGGCAACCGTTCGGCGGAAAGCCGCTATCAACGCCGGATTCTTGAAACACATCAACAACAAGGCTCTTTACTTCGTGTTCGACAGCAGGTCATTGTCGACGTCAAAGAAGCGATACGACAGGTCGGCACCAACTACAAGCGTATTCGCACGAATCAAACGGCCCGTCGGCTTTCCGAAAAACAACTCAACGCCGAGCAAGAACGCCTACAACTCGGACTCAGTACGACCCGAGTCGTCCTAGAATTTCAACGGGACTTGCAAACAGCACAAGGACAAGAACTCCGTGCCATCCTCGACTACAATCAATCGCTTTCCCGCCTCCGCCTCGTCACCGCCTCAACCCTGGATCATTACAACATCGAGATCCAATAAGGAAGATTATTTGAACCTATTGAAAAGCCTAGTACCTTCAGCGACACAAAATGTTTTGGGTATTGGGGGGAGCAGCTTTTCCTATGTAATTGCTGAGTATAATGAGTAAACCAATGAATCCTAAGACCCTATCAAATCATATTTTTGAGTCATGACACGAAAAGTTGTACTCACGGTGGTAGTGCTTATAGTGGCTATAGGTATTGGTCTGTATGCGTTTCGTCCGGCCCTTCAATCTCAGTCATCTGAACGACAGCCTCCAGCTAGCGTTGAAGTTATTCGCAGTTCGATTGACACGCGGGTATCGGAAACGGGGACGATTCAACCTTCGAAAACGATTGAGATCAAGTCACAATTTTCCGGGGAAGTGGCCCAACTGTTTGTCTCAAGCGGCCAACCCGTGAAGAAAGGTGAGTTGCTGGCGATCATCCGCCAGGAATCCAGCCAGGCTCGCCAAGTGGCCCAGCTTCGCGCCGCGATTCAAGAAGAACGGCTGAACGTGAATACCACCCAGCGGGAATGGGTCCGTTCCCAATCCTTATTTAAGAAAGGATTCATTGCGCAAAAAGCTCTGGAAACATCAGAGGATGACTATCAACGCGCACTGGTCCGTTTGGAACTCGCTGAACGCCAACTCTTGCTTGCCTTGGGTGGCAATAAAGAACTGTTCAAACGCTACCAAGAAAGCTCGACGCAAAGCACTCGACCAGAAGAGTTTCAGGTTCGCTCCCCAACGGATGGCTCTGTCCTGGAAATTCTCGTCAATCCCGGGGAAATCATTACATCGGGAACCGCGACATTCGGTGGCGGCACCATTCTCATGAAACTAGCCGATTTGTCTCGCATGATCGTCACAGCCAAAATCAACGAAGTGAATATTCCGCGTGTGGCCGTCGATCAAGACGTGGACATTCGCTTAGATGCCCTTCCAGGCCAAGCGTTCAAAGGGCGCGTGACCGCCATCGCTGCGCAAGGTGTGAAAGAGGAGAATATTGTGACCTATGACGTCACAATCGCCATTACAGAGCCCAACCAGACCCTCAAGCCCATGTTGACCGCCAATGTGGATATTGTGACGAAGCGATTAGAGGATGTTCTCATGATCCCTCTGGAGGTTCTACAGGTTAAAAATGGCGATGATGTTGTCGAAGTCCTAACCAATGGAACGCCTAAAAGCCAGAAGGTGCGTGTGGCATTCCGAACCGATACTCAAGCCGTCATTACGAAAGGCCTCAAGGAGCACGATCAGGTGGTTATTCCCACCTTTAAACCTGCAGCAGAAGACTGAGGACCTCTCCACCCCATCAACGTGATGCTGATCAGCCTACGCCATATCAATAAAATCTATACCACCGGCGAAGTGGCCGTTCATGCGCTTGACGATCTGAATATCGAAATTGAACAGGGAGAATTTGTGGCCATTATTGGACAGTCCGGCAGTGGCAAAACTACCTTGCTGGATATTGTAGGCTGCTTGAGTCAGCCAACCAGCGGCGAGTATTGGCTCCATGAGTCCCATATCAACAAGCTGTCTGACTCGGAACTCACGGCGATTCGCAATCGACAAATCGGGTTTATCTTTCAGACCTTTCACCTTTTGCCACGTAAAACGGCCCTAGAAAACGTGCAACTCCCGCTCATGTATGCCAAAGCCACCCATACACAACAACAGGACCGGGCGCAAGAACTCTTAACCCGAGTCGGCCTTCAAGATCGGATGCAGCATCACAGCAATCAACTCTCTGGCGGGCAGCAACAACGCGTGGCCATTGCCCGAGCCTTAGCCAACCGGCCAGCACTCCTTCTGGCGGACGAACCTACTGGAAATTTAGACAGCCAGTCAGGGAATGAAATTCTCACGATTTTTGACGAGCTCCATGGGCAAGGGCAAACCATTGTCATGATTACCCATGATCCCCTTATTGCCCAACGCGCCAACCGGCGTATCACCCTCTTAGACGGACGGGTCTTAGCCGACGAATCGACCAAATCTCCTACACAACCGATCCTTCAAGAAATCTAAAGGCCTGTATGCTTGGCGCCATCTTTCGCGATGCCCTCAAAAATTTGTCCAGCAATATGCTGCGATCCGGGCTGACGATGCTGGGGGTGATTATCGGGGTGGCCTCGGTGATTGCCATGATGGCGATCGTGGAGGGGGGACAGGTGTGGCTGGTCAGTTCAATTGAAAAGTTAGGCACGAATTTACTGTTTGTCTGGAAAAAACGGTTGACCATTGATGAACGACGCATGTTTGCCGGACGTAATCTTCAACTCAGGTATGACGACGCCTTGGCCATTCGTGACCGATTTCCAGACCTCAAAGTCGCGCCGGTCATTGATATCGACGGGCAAATCAAAGCAGGAGAACGCGATTACAGCGGGCGCATTACCGGCACCTCTCCGGAATATTCCGATATCCGCAACTCCTATCCTGCGAGTGGACGATTTATTGGCACCACCGATATCCAAACCTGGAACCGGTCGGTGGTGTTGGGCAAAACTATCGCCGAAGTCCTATTTGGCACGCAATCGCCCATTGGTAAAGAGGTGAAAATCTTTCTGGGTGCCAGAAAAAAAAGTAAAAAAAGTGATGGCCCAAATGGGGAAAAGAAGGAACAAGAGACTGTTGGAGAATATAGATTTACCGTCATTGGTGTCATGGAACCCAAAGGAGAAGCCTACGGGCAAGATCGCGATGAAATGATCTTTATTCCGGTCACGACAGCTCAACGTTTTTTTAAGGGCAATGACAAAATTGGCTCAATGATTATTCACGTCCCAGATCGGAATCAGATGGAGGAAGTCACCCACAAACTGCATCAATTTCTGATCCAGCGCCATGACGGGGTGGACGATATCCGCGTGCGCAACCAAGGAGAATTCTTGGGTGCAATTGATCAAACGATTGCAACCTTTCGGTTTGTGCTCGGCGGCATTGCCACTGTGGCATTGTTGGTCGGCGGAATTGGCATCATGAATATTATGCTTGTCACGGTTACAGAACGCACCCGTGAAATTGGGCTTCGCAAAGCCATCGGGGCGAGGCGCCAAGATATTCTCCTACAATTCCTTATTGAATCAACGACCATCAGTGTCATTGGCGGATGTTTTGGGATCATTCTTGGGATTTTCGCCGCCCATGGTTTTGGCGACTTGGTCGCGCAATCCATGCCAGGAGGCGGCGACTGGGGAGCCGTCATAAAACCCAGCGCCATTGTCGTCGCCTTTGTGTTTGCAGTGGCGGTCGGTATTGGGTTTGGCCTCTTCCCGGCGATCAAAGCCTCAAAACTCGACCCTGCTGAAGCCCTGCGTTACCAATAATCTTCCAGACGCGCCAATTCATAGAATTGTCGAAATTCATGAAGACAGACACGGAACGAGGAGCTGGGCTGGCCTTTCTTCCTATCGCGACCACATTCGGATTCTACCTTCTTCCCTCGCATTGGCAATCTAGCCTGTCCATGCAATTCATTCCACAGCTGAGCGCGTACGTGGCGTTAGGGGTATGGGCGTTCTTCAACGAGAATCTTCTGCACAAGCTCGGCCTGGAAACTCGCAACATCGCCGTCGGAGTGAAGTGGGGAACCATCACAGGAATGCTCTTGGGATGTTTCAATGCCGCTGTCATTCTGTATCTCACCCCAGCATTGGGAGGAGATATCACGTTTCTACGTGACACGCCGCATGCTCAGATCCCCTTGTGGATTATGATGCCCTGGTTCATTCTCTTCATTGCCTGTGCCGTTGAGCTCAATTTTCGAGGATTTCTTTTAGGCCGATTGTTAGTTTGTTACTCACAAACCCTTGACAGAGAAGTACACTCCCCCCTCATCGGGCTTGGGATCATGTTGCCCTTAGGGCTTTCGGCTCTTACCTTCGCCTTTGATCCGTTTATGGTTTCCACATTTGGGTCATTACATTGGATTGCGGTCTGGGACGGGCTGATCTGGGGATGGATATGGATTCGGCTGAACAATCTGTACGCCGTGATCATCGCGCATGCCGTGGAAGTGGGGATCCTCTACCTCGCCGTCCGAGCGGCACTGCTCTAACCCCATTTTGTCCAAGCGCGCCATTCGATTACAATCAGCTGTCCATGGCCAACTCTCATGATTGACCACAACCATGACCTCCCTTCATTTTTGAACCACCCACAGGAGCGACGATGACCGAATTCGCGAAATATGTGTTGTATTTTATCATTGGAGGAACCCTGGTCAGTGTCTCCACCTATTTAGGGAGCCATGGGAAAGGCTTTGTGGCTGCCCTGGCCAGTACCCTACCGGTGATTAGCGGGGTCACATTTATTCTTATCTATCTTAATGCCGGTGATTCCCCGACGGTTTCGTTCGCCAAGAATATGATCTGGCTCTCTCCACCATGGTTTATTTATGTGGGCACCATGATCGCCCTGGTCCCTAAATTTGGATTTTGGCCGGCCTATGGTTTGGCGCTGCTGCTCTATGCCGTGGGAGTCGGAGTGACGCGCCTCTTTATTCAGTAAGGCGGACACAAGGACTGATCTCATTCATGAGCGAAAGGCTTTGAACATGTCAGAGTTCATCAAACCCAGCATTCATGCGTTGTTAGTCTGTGACACGATTATTATCGATAGCCTGACTGGAAAGAAAAGCATCATTGGGGCCTTTACGCATCTTTGGGCCAAAACCTTTCCCTGTCAGCACCCACAAGTGGGCGTCTATTTTTCCTTAACCGATGCCGAAGGGAAATACGCCTTTGAAATTCGATTAATCTATCTGGACAAAGATCAAATGGTGGGAAAAGGTTCGCTCCCACCCATCGAGATTCACAATCGCCTGGCCACACACGACTTCGGCGTCAACATTCCTTATTTGGTCTTTCCCGGACCGGGGAAATATGAATTTCGTCTCTACGCTGATGGCAACTTTATCACCCAAAAAGACTTTCAAGTCATCCAGCAGGAGCCGCAAAACAAACCAGCCGAAAATTAAACACCAGAGTGTCACTCACCATTATGCCTCAAGCCTGCTTGTGTTCAAACAGGGACTCCACCATTTACCGGAAGGTTATTCCTTTTTGGCTTGTGGCTGGAAACGGCACAGGAGGGGCATATGTCACTGGATTTCTGGACCCGGTGGCCCTACCGTCCTCGCGCATAACCCTTAAGACCAGGGATTGGGCTGTTGACCGCCCACAACTTCTTTGATAGGTTTTTCCTCTTTCTCAAAGCCACATTTACCACCATTCTTCGAGATGAGTCCGCCCACACCCCAGAGGCCTTCGTCGATGGTAAGCACAGATTCAAGCCGTTGCCGCTATGTGACTCTATCTCTAGTCGCTCAAAATCTTGCTATCGTGCTCGCGGCCTTTCTGTTCGCGGGCTGTGTGACAGTGCCCTACGAGCTAGGAGGGCGCATCGAAAACGACGGAAGCTATGTCATGCCAGAGGGGGAGCCTCAATTTGAGCGCGGCAACCCTCACTGGTTTCTAGATGCCTCCGACTGGATCTGGCCCGGTAGTTGGCTAGGGAAATTGCTGCTCTGGAATTACAAAGTAGATAGCCATGAACTTTCGCCAGATACGGAAAACACGATCAAACAGTACATCGCAGCTAACGACCTCAAAAACGTCAAAGTTCGCCTAAACCAATATCGTCCAGGGGGCGAATGGAAGCGATTATTCAAAAACAAATCAGTCGGAGCAGGATGGCGCTATACCCTTGGGATCTTAAGCACTGTTTATTACACGATCTTTCCAGGTCGGTTCTTCGGTGGAGATAACTACAATCCCTATACCCACACCATTAACATCTATTCAGATATTCCGGCGGTCGCGTTACACGAAGGCGGACATGCTAAAGACTTTGCCCGAAGCACATACAAGGGCACCTATGCCTTTTTTACCGCGCTACCTCTTGTGCCGCTCTACAGTGAAGCAATTGCCACTAATGATGCCGTGAGTTACTTGCGAGCTGAACGCGATTTTCAGGGGGAGAAAGGGGCATACAATATTCTATACCCGGCCTATGGGACCCACTTAGGCGGGAACGCCGCCGTCTTCTTTCCCAAATATCGGTTTCTTATCTCAGCGGCTGCCGCCGTGACGGGACATATTGTGGGCCGCATCCGATCGGGAACGTTGGATCCAGAAGATCAGGTACCATCGGATGAAGAAGCGCGGCCAACTCCGGCAGGAATAGAGGACGCCGATGAATACTGAAACACCATCGATGGATTCTTTTCGGTTCGAGAGTTGGAAAACCGACAGTGTCCTGCCTGGACACTCCTGAACTCTAGGAGTAGAGAACGAGCATGGCGTTTGAGGTTGGCTGCCATACATGAGCCTTGTTTGTGGAACATCTTGACTACTGACGCTGATACAAAGTCCCTCTCTGGGAGGGGCGACAGCGCGCCCCGTCCTGTGAAAAATCTCCGGCACGGCCAGAACAACGACCGGTTCGCCGAGGGCGCCCATATAGAATATTCGCTCCTTCACCGACATCGCAGTAAGCTACCACCGCAGTCACATTCAAAGGTTAGCCTCGTGACCCTTTTTTCATTATGATTGAGAAGGGTCCAGAGTCCTTCTTCCCACACTTCTCTTCATCGCCATCCTTCCCGTCCTATCCGCTGCCAGATTGAGGCAGCCTGCCATACAACATCTTCCATTTCGGAAGATCTCGCATCAACAGGCCGCAATTTCGGTCATCGCCACAAGATCCCGCTTCAACGTCCTTCAATTTTCTCGCGATTGCACCGAAGAAAGGTCTTAGTCTACTCGTAACCTGTTCACCGTCCCCGACCGTTTCTAGCTACATTTCTATTTTTTTAAAGGAAGAAGGAGAACTCCATGGCCTGGATCTTCAAACCCCGACCAACACCAACGATCACTGTACTCATGGGGCTCATCCTTGTCTTCCTTCTGCCAGCCATGGCGAACAGCCAAATAGTGGGCAATGGGTACAACAATAGCCTCATTTACAAAATTCAGTCCGACACCAACACGGTCTATATCTTAGGCTCCATTCATGTGTTAGCTGAAGAATATTACCCTCTCACGCGATCATTCTCCTATGCCTATTACAATTCACAAAAGGTCATTTTTGAGGTTGATCCGGAGATTCTTTTTTCTCCGGAAACGGCGAAAAAATACGAAAAGTACTACATGCTCCCGAAAGGCCAAACCCTGAAAAGTGTCCTCTCTCCCAGCACGTACCAACTGGTAAAAAAGAAAATACAACCCTTAGGGCTTGACCTGGCACAGATCAACACACTCAAGCCATGGGTCGTGTATCTGACCATGAGCGGCAGCTTTGATTCGTCTATTGAGTTCCGCCCTGATTTAGGGATTGAAAATTATTTTTATCAGCGCGCCAAAGATGCAAAAAAACCTACTGGTGGACTAGAAACAGCTCAGGACCAACTCACGGTCTTTGATTCGCTTCCCATGAAAGTGCAAGATGCCATGCTGAAGGAAACCTTAACGATGACGGATTCCAAGAAACGGGAACAGGCGTTTCTTCATATGGTGAAATCCTGGCATCAGGGCAATTTGGAAGGCCTGGAAGAACTCGTGGAAACGATGAAAACCTTTCCCCTGTTCTACAAAAAGCTTCTCGTCGAACGAAACAACAACTGGGTGCCGCAAATCGAGAAATTTCTCACCGAAGATAAGAACGTACTCGTGATCGTCGGCGCGGCCCACCTTCCCGGAGAAGACGGACTGCTCGTCCTCCTGAAGGCGAAAGGCTACCAGCTGGAACGCGTGTCGTACGTCATGCCCTAAGCCACCATCAAAGTGACCGACCCTTCACTTGCGCAAAACCTCTTCAACGCCTCTCCGCGCGATCCAATCAATAGCCTGGGGCCAACACAGCTTTACCCAACGGCCTACCGTTCCTCTGAGGGAAGTCACGACCAGACGTTTCCGCCGAGCCATGGCCTGGATAATAATGGCGGCACATGCCTCGGAGCGTAAGAATGAATCATAGCCACGAAGGTGCAGGCCAAGGGTGTGTCCATCGGCTCCGAGACTTCTTTCAAATATTTCGGTTTGCACAAAATCCGGCGCCACAATCGTCACGCTCACCCCAGTTCCATCTAGTTCAATACGTAAGGATTCGAAAAACCCATTCATGGCATGTTTGCTGGCACTGTATATGGCATGAGAAGGTATCCCGGTAAAGCTCGTGACGCTTGAGATGGCGACAATACGCCCGTGGCTTTGTTTGAGAAACGGCAAGGCATATTTCGTACAGTACACACTCCCAAGAAAATTCACCTCTAGGAGGTGCTTGAACTGTTCGATCCTCTGGATATCTTCCACATTGGACCACATCGACATACCCGCGTTATTCACCAGCACATCAAGACGAGAAAATGTGTCTATCGTGGCTTGAATCAAGTCATGACAAGCCTGTGGGTCAGCCACATCTGTGGGTACCACCAACGTGGTTGCACCTAACCGTTCACACGTTTCAGCCACAGCCTCTAAGCGACCGCGATCCCTGGAGGCCAAGACCAACCTAGGCGAGTGGGGAGCCAACGCATAGGCTAGGGCCTGGCCAATGCCTGAGGACGCGCCTGTAATCATAATGACCTGCTGTTCCCATTGATGTGCCATCAGCTCTCCTTCCATCTTTTAATAACCCATTCGTACTGCTACAATTTTCAGGAAGAGTACCACGCACGTCCCATTCATCAAACCATGCTTGACATCAACGGTCTTCTCCATTTGAGCAGCAGGAGCCAACGTTTTTTTAACCCAGACACATCAACGCATTCATGAACAACATTCCGAGCACCTTCCCACAGCTTCACCTTGAACTCCCACAGTGGATCTTGGATTTCCTTCGGCAACAACCTACGACTTTCCCCACGCTGGAATCACGCATGAACCTCGTCACCACGCTGTCACAACTCAATATTGAACACGGCACAGGGGGACCATTCGGAGCAGGAATCTTTCGAACAGACACCCATGAATTAGTGGCACCAGGGGTCAATCTCGTCCTCTCTTCCCAAAGTTCTCTCGCCCATGCGGAAGTGGTAGCAATCATGATGGCTCAACACATACTGGGAGTCCACGATTTAGGTGCCAAGGGCTTACCAGCACATGAGCTCGTGACGAGTTGTGAACCCTGTGCCATGTGCCTTGGCGCTATTTGTTGGTCAGGTGTTCGGCATCTGATCTGTGGCGCCAGGGGAAACGATGCTGAAGCCATTGGATTCGATGAAGGACCGAAGCCCCAAAACTGGATCGAGGCACTTGAACAGCGCGGCATTGCCGTCACTGTCGATATAGGACGCCTCAACGCCACTCAAACCCTCAACCATTATGTCGAACAAGGCGGAGAGATCTATAACAGCAGACAAGGATGAATTGACACCCCACGATAAGGAGCATTGCCCATGGCAGCAAACCCCAAACGTATCACGACATCCCCTCAACCCATCACCTTGGCGATAGATATTGGAGGATCAGGAATCAAAGGGATTCTTCTCAGTCCAACAGGCCAACCGATTGGGGAACGCCAGCGAATCCTCACACCCCAGCCATCCACACCAAAAGCGGTGCTGGCTAGTATTTCGGAACTCGTCAATGGAATGGGAAGTTTCGACAGAGTATCAGTGGGGTTTCCTGGCGTGATTCAGCATGGGCAGGTCAAAACCGCCCCGAATCTGGATCAAGCATGGCCAGGAATCAATCTCGTGGGAGAACTTGTCCGCCAGCTAAAGAAACCAGTTCGCGCGGCGAATGATGCCGACGTGCAAGGGTTCGGCGCCATCAAAGGTAAAGGCGTCGAACTTGTCATTACGTTGGGGACGGGATTTGGGACGGCCATGTTTCTTAATGGAGCCCTCATACCAAATTTAGAAATTGCCCATCATCCCTTTCGAAAAGGGAAGACCTATGAAGACGAATTAGGCGCCGCCGCCCTCAAAAAGGTCGGGAAAAAGAAATGGAACCAACGCCTCGCACAAGCCATCGAGACCTTAGATCGCGTCATCAATTATGACCGGCTCTACCTCGGTGGAGGGAATGGCAAAAAGGTCACCATTGATTTACCTCCCAACGTGTCGGTCGTCTCAAATGTCGCAGGACTGCTAGGAGGGATCGCCCTTTGGGCAGATGATTTGCCAAAAACCAATTCTAGAAGTCGAACGAAGAAACAATCCTCACCACAAAAATCTCATTAACCATCTCAGGGAACGAGTACTCTTGATACCACCAAGCACTTGCATTCCCTCCAGCAGATCTGGACAATCTCCCTTACACATCACCTCTCAATTCCACTGTTTCCAAGAACACCTCCTCCAACTATGACACCGTACGGATTACCCCAACTTCTTTGGGTCGGCATGGGCGGCTTTCTCGGTTCCATCAGCCGCTTCATCATGGCCGGAGCCTTTAATCGCTTGAGCCCCGCGATTGGCTTCCCCGTCGGGACGCTCACGGTGAATATCCTCGGATGCTTCCTGATCGGCCTTTTGCATGGATTAACGGAAACCCGCTCGCTCCTCGGCCCGGATATCCGCATCTTTCTCTTCATCGGAGTGCTCGGCGGCTTCACCACCTATTCAACCTTTGCCTTCGAATCCCTCGCGCTTCTTAAGGACGGCGCCATTCTCAAAGCCTCCACCAACATTTTCCTGCATGTCTTTGTCGGCCTGGCCGGAGTCTGGTTAGGCGATTTCCTCAGCCGGCTATAGATTGTCGTACTCGTAGGGAACGAGCCCACAGCTTAAATCCTCAATCCTGAAACTATGCAAATTTAACTTTTAGTGTTATATTTACATATATGATTCAAAGAAGATTACAAATCGAAATCCTTAATGCCCTGAAAAGGAGCCCTGCTGTCGCTTTGATGGGGCCACGGCAGGTGGGAAAAACCACTCTTGCCTACACCGTCACAGAATCCCTGCCTTCAGTCTATCTGGATTTGGAAAATCCACTCGATCAGGAAAAAGTAAGGGATATTGTGGCCTTCCACGAGGCGAATCGAACCAAATTGATAATCCTTGATGAAGTGCAACGTCTTCCGGAGATCTTTGCCCCCATTCGTGGAATCATTGACAAGGAAAGAAGGCGAGGGAACAAAGTTGGGCAATTTCTGTTTTTGGGATCCGCTTCTATGGACCTTCTCCAACAGGCAAGTGAATCACTGGCAGGACGCGTCGCCTATCTTGAGCTCCATCCCATAGACATGTTGGAATATGGGAGAGAACAGAAAAAAACCCCCTCGCATCTTTGGTTACGTGGAGGGTTTCCGGAAAGTCTGCTAGCCCCAACCGACCAGAGTAGCTTTTTCTGGCGCCAGGACTTTATTAGGACCTACCTCGAGCGCGATATTCCACAGCTCGGCCCACGAATTCCAGCAGAAACATTGAGACGCTTCTGGACGATGCTGGCCCACCACCAGGGTGGGATTTTCAACGCGGCTCAAATAGCCCGCGGTTTAGAGGTTTCAGGAATGACAGTTGGCCGTTATCTGGATTTAATGGTAGACCTTCTACTAGTCAGACGGCTTTCCTCTTGGACAGGGAATATCGGAAAACGTGTCGTCCGATCCCCAAAAGTCTTTCTTCGAGACAGTGGCATCACCCATGCTCTGCTGCAAATTCCCACAGTAAATGACTTGTTGGGGCACCCGGTCGTCGGAGGGAGTTGGGAGGGATTTGTCATTGAAAATCTGATGGCCGTGGCTGGCTCTCAGGCTCAACCGTATTTCTACCGGACCGTTGGTGGAGCAGAAATCGATTTGGTTTTAGAGTGGTCGAGAACACAACGATGGGCAATTGAAATTAAACGAAGTTCCGCGCCCAGCCTATCCAAGGGTTTTCATATCGCCTGCCAAGACATCAAACCATCGAAAACATTTGTGGTCTATGCCGGAGAGGACACATTTCCTATGAAAGGAGGAATCCCCGCCATCTCTCTCTCTGATTTAATGCACGAAATTGCCAACGCCTGACCAACAACACTCCACGCGCTTGTGCAATTCAGCGCATCCGTCGCGTGACAGCATTATCTAGGTCCTACCACTCAGGTATCAGCAAAAAAAATAATCTAACTATGCCACTTCAAAATCCACTTCCACGACTTGGCGAAGAGAGGGTGAACAGGGTACAACCATGAAATAGGACACATTCATTTCAAATATTCTTCTCACCCTCGTATGCCACCAAAGAAGAAATCCCCTTCCAAATCAACTTCTCCGCACGCCGAACTCATTATTGAAGGGGCGCGGCAGAATAATCTCAAAAACATTTCTCTGAGCATTCCGCATAACGCCGTCACCGTCATCACCGGCGTTTCGGGTTCGGGAAAATCGTCGTTAGCCTTCGACACGCTGTTCGCGGAAGGCCAATGGCGCTATGTGGAATCGCTGTCGTCCTATACGCGCATGTTTCTGGATCGCGTCAAACGTCCAGATGTGGACCGACTCACCAATATCCGCCCTTCGATTGCCTTAGAACAAAAGAACCCGATTCGAACCTCACGGTCGACGGTTGGGACCACCAGTGAAATTTCCGATTATCTCCGATTGCTCTTCGCCAAAATCGGACGCCTGACCTGCCCCCATTGCAAGCTCGAAGCAGTCGCGCACCATCCAACAACAGTCGCACAAGATTTGCTTGACCGATTCCCCAAGCAACGAGCCCTCGTCTGCTTTCCGAAACCCACACCTCACCCCGAAGCCCTTGAAGCCATGAAAACGGCTCTGCTCAAACAGGGCCTCATTCGTGTCGTCATCAACAACCAACTGATAAACCTCAACACGGATACCCTCCCTTCGCCTCTGCCATCAGAGCTATTCGTCGTGGTTGATCGCCTCACCTTAGAACCCGATTCACGGAGTCGGTTAGTGGAAGCCCTCGAATCGGCCTATCGCGAAAGTGATGGCCAGGCATTCGTCATGATTGGGAATGACCCACCCTTAGCCTACAGTTCCCATCTCGCCTGCCCTGGATGTAACCGAACCTTTCCCACACCACGCCCGGCATCCTTTTCTTTCAACCATCCACTGGGGGCCTGTCCCGAATGCAAAGGGTTTGGCAATATTTTGCGCTATGACGAACGCTTACTCATTCCCGATCCTGAAAAATCTCTACTCGACGGCCTGGTCGAACCCTGGACGAAGCCCTCCAATCGTTGGTGGCAGAAAGAAATGATCAAGGCATTTAAGAAGAGGGGCCTCGACGAAACCAAACCCTACAACCAACTCACTGAAGGCGAACGGGAGCTCATTTGGAAAGGCGAGGGGAAAGTCGAAGGCATTCATGATTTCTTTGAATACTTAGAAGGCAAACGCTACAAGATGCA
>Ga0224506_10001124_pt1 | contig 19566 bp, 21 predicted proteins | sample SF_Jan12_sed_USG_2_FD_169108 | JGI IMG/M metagenome (GOLD analysis project Ga0224506, IMG submission 169108) | Sediment microbial communities from San Francisco Bay, California, United States - SF_Jan12_sed_USGS_8_1 | ecosystem: Environmental > Aquatic > Marine > Sediment | place: USA... | reverse complement strand
AGCAGTTAGCGAAGAAGCGCCAGCAGAAGCACCGGCAGAGGAAAAAGCCGAGGGTTAATCCCTTGGCTCTTTTAAAGCGTAGGAAAAATTGACCAAGCCTGATCCAAAAACAGCTGAAGACCTGATTTTGGTGGCGACGGTTGGCGCAGCCCGCGGGTTAAAGGGTGAAGTCAGGGTCAAAAGTTTTACCGCCGACCCACTTGATTTAGGCACGTTCACTGAGCTGTTTGATGAGAGTGGCAAGAAAAGTTACAGGTTAAAAATAACCGGCAAGCAAAAAGAAAGCCTGTTGGCGCGAATTGAAGGAGTAGACGACCGTACAGCAGCCGAAAAAGTTCGTGGATTGAAATTGTTTGTCCGCCGCGAACAAATGGCAAAACCCCAAGACGGAGAATTTTTTGTCTCTGATCTGGTTGGGCTTGAGGCAAGGCTGCAAGACGGAACATTGTGGGGCCGGGTTGTGCTGGCAGATGATTTTGGCGCAGGCCCCGTAATAGAGGTGGAGCTTATAAACGGTAAAAACGAAATGGTGCCGTTCACCATGGAAGTTGTTCCCGAGATTGATTTGGAAAAGGGCCTGATAGTGGTTGTTCCACCAGAACAGTTGCCAGTAGGACCCGAAGAGCAAAATAAAGAGACAGAAGAAGAACAAGAAGGAGAAACAAAGGAGCCCAAGCGGTGAGCGAGCCATTTAATGCAAGCGTGTTGAGCCTGTACCCGGAAATGTTTCCAGGCCCCCTTGGCACCTCGCTTAGCGGTCAGGCACTGGAAAATGGCCTGTGGCAGCTAGAAACGGTGGACATTCGTGACTTTGCAAGCGATAAACACCGCACCGTGGATGATAGCCCTTTAGGGGGCGGTGCCGGAATGGTTATGCGCCCCGATGTGGTTGGGGCGGCCATCCGGAAAGTTCAGGAAAATCAAAGCGTTGAAAGACCACTGATTTATTTGAGCCCCCGCGGAAAGCCCCTTGTCCAACAACGGGCCAAGGAACTGGCCCAAGGCCCCGGCATTATATTGCTGTGTGGGCGGTTTGAAGGGGTCGATGAAAGGGTGCTGGAAAGGCACCAGATGGAGGAAATCTCCATCGGTGATTTTGTTCTTTCCGGCGGTGAATTAGCGGCGATGGTTTTGCTCGATGCGACAATAAGGCTTTTGCCGGGCGTCATGGGCAGCGAAATATCGCTTGAGGAAGAAAGTTTCGAAAAGGGATTGCTTGAATATCCCCATTACACCCGACCCCGCGAATGGGAAGGGATGGCGGTACCGGAAGTTTTGTTATCCGGTCACCACGAAAAAATTCGTAGCTGGCGACGCCAGCGCGCGGAGGAAACGACCCGTAAGCGGCGCCCCGATCTTTGGAGCGTTTATGCAAAGACGGAAAAGAATGAAGTTGAAGAAAGTTAGGTTTTAATTACAACAAACGAATTTTGGTTTTTGCCGCAAAATACGGCGAAAGATGTTTTGAAAGAAAAAGGAACTAGAGCCATGAACATTATTGAAGAGCTCGAAAACGAACAGTTGGTTAAACTAACCAACGATCGCAAATTGCCCGAGTTTCATCCAGGTGACACAATTCGTGTCAACGTGAAGATCGTTGAAGGTGACCGCGAACGTTTGCAGGCATTTGAAGGCGTTTGCATTGCACGCAAAAACGATGGGTTAAATTCATCATTTACCGTGCGCAAACTTTCGTCGGGCGAAGGGGTGGAACGTGTATTCCCACTTTATTCACCCAACGTTGCCGATGTTAGCGTTGTTAGGCGTGGCGATGTTCGCCGGGCGAAACTTTATTACCTGCGTGGGCGTACCGGTAAACGCGCACGTATCGCCGAACAGACCGATGGCTATAAGGCAAAGATTACTGCTGACGAAAAAGCAGTTGCCGCCGAAGTAAAAGCTGAAAGCAAAAAGAAGTCAGCCAAAGTTAGAGCGGAAAAAGACGCCGTTAAAACCGAAGCCGCGACTAAATAAAAAAAGATTATTGATTTGCCCGTTACCGCTACCAAAATATTTGGCGCTGGTAGCGGGCAACGCAATAACGTCTACGCCCAATGGGAACACCGCGCTCGAGGAATTCCATGACAGAAGCAAAAACCCTTTTCGATAAAATATGGGATGCCCATCTGGTCGATGTGCAAGATGACGGCACCTGCCTGATATATATTGATCGTCATTTAGTGCACGAAGTAACCAGCCCGCAAGCATTCGAAGGCTTGCGCATGGCCGGGCGCAAAGTTCATCGCCCAAATGCAACGCTGGCGGTGGCTGATCATAACGTGCCAACCACCAATCGTGCAGGCGGAATTAAAAACCCTGAATCGCGCCTACAGGTGGAAACCCTAGAACAAAACGTAGCCGATTTTGGCGTTCCTTATTTTCCCACCGACGATATCCGCCAAGGGGTCGTGCATATTGTCGGGCCGGAACAGGGCTTTACTTTGCCCGGCACCACCATCGTTTGTGGTGATAGCCACACCGCCACCCACGGCGCGTTTGGGGCCTTAGCGTTTGGTATTGGCACGTCCGAGGTCGAACATGTTTTAGCGACGCAAACCTTGTTGCAGGCACCTGCTAAAAATATGTTGATAAAAGTAACGGGCGAAATGCCTGAAGGGGTCGAAGCCAAAGATATTGTTCTTGCCATCATTGGTAAAATTGGCACCGCCGGTGGCACCGGATACGTAGTTGAATATGCCGGCCCTGCAATTGAAGCCCTTTCCATGGAGGGGCGCATGACCGTTTGCAACATGACGATCGAGGCAGGCGCGCGCGCAGGCTTAATTGCGCCTGATGAAAAAACTTTTGAATATCTAATGGGGCGGCCCATGTCACCCAAAGGTGGAGCGTGGGAACAGGCAGTTTCATATTGGAAAACATTAAAATCTGACAGTAATGCCAAGTTTGATACGGTGGTTGAGCTTGATGCATCAAAACTTGTACCCGAAGTTACCTGGGGAACTAGCCCGGAAAACGTAATACCCATAACTGCCAACATTCCTGACCCGGCCAGCGAACCCAACGCAGAAAAACGTACCGCAATGGAACGCTCGCTTGCCTATATGGATTTAAAAGCAGGCGCACCGATCGAAGGCACACCCATTGACCGCGTCTTTATTGGTTCTTGCACCAACGGGCGGATTGAAGATTTGCGCGTTGCCGCAGCCATCGCCCGTGGCCGTAAAGTTGCCAGCACCGTAGGTGCCATGGTTGTTCCCGGTTCCGGCATGGTCAAAGAACAAGCCGAAATTGAGGGCTTGGATAAAATATTTATCGAAGCCGGGTTTGAATGGCGTGAGCCAGGTTGTTCCATGTGTTTAGCCATGAACGAAGATAGGTTAGAACCGGGTGAACGCTCGGCCTCAACGTCTAATCGTAACTTCGAAGGGCGCCAAGGCAAAGGCGGGCGCACCCATTTGGTTAGCCCTGCCATGGCAGCAGCAGCAGCGATAAAAGGCTGCTTAACCGATGTGCGTAAATTAATGGCGGAAGGATAGTGGGAATGGAAAAATTCACAAAACTTACCGGTGTTGCCGCACCTATGCCAATTCGCAACATCGATACCGACATGATTATCCCTAAGCAGTTTTTAAAAACCATCAAACGCGAAGGTTTGGGTAAAAACCTGTTTGATGAAATGCGTTTTCTTGATGATGGTTCGGAAAACCCCGATTTTGTGCTTAATAAACCGGCCTATCGCAAAGCTTCAATTATTGTGGCGGGTGATAATTTTGGTTGTGGCTCATCACGTGAACACGCACCGTGGGCGCTAAACGATTTTGGCATCAAGGTTATTATTTCAACCAGCTTTGCCGATATTTTTTATAACAACAGCTTTAAAAACGGCATGTTGCCCATCAAAGTTGACGAACAAACATTAGCCAAATTAATGGATGATGCCGAACGCGGTTCCAACGCCACCCTTACAATTGATTTGCAAGCACAAACCATTGAAGGCCCAGACGGCGGGGTGGTCAATTTTGAAATTGATCCGTTCCGCAAACAATGCCTGCTTGAAGGGTTGGATGATATTGGCCTAACCATGAAAAAATCGGCCAAGATTGATGATTACGAACAAAAACAAAAAACCCTGCAACCTTGGTTAGCCTAATTTGCTTGGCGCTATAAGGAAATTATAAATGTCTTCTAATAAAAATCTTCTTGTTCTTCCCGGTGACGGTATCGGCCCCGAAGTTGTAAACGAAGCAATTCGTATTGTTGATTGGATGGGCGAAAAACGCCATTTCAAATTTAACGTTGAACAAGACCTAGTTGGCGGCGCTTGTTATGACGCGCACGGTTCAGCCGTAACCGACGCTACCATGGAAAAAGCTAAATCCGCCGATGCGGTATTGTTAGGTGCCGTTGGTGGTCCAAAATGGGATAACGTTGCACGTGATGCACGCCCCGAAGCAGGGCTTTTGCGTTTGCGCAAAGATTTAGATCTGTTTGCCAACCTTCGCCCAGCCATTGTGTTTGATGCGCTTATTGATTCTTCAACCCTTAAACCAGAAGTGGTCAAAGGTTTGGATATAATGATTTTACGCGAGCTGACCGCCGGGGTTTATTTTGGCCAACCGCGCGGGATTGAAGAACGCGACGGGGTGCGTTATGGCCTTGATACCCAAATTTATTCCGAACCAGAAATAGAGCGCATAATGGAAGTAGCTTTTGATTTAGCGCGCAAACGAAACAAAAAAGTAACGTCCGTGGAAAAAGCCAACGTAATGGAATCTGGCGTGTTCTGGCGTGAGATCGCAACTAAGGCCCATAAAAATGGCAACACCGATATTGAGCTTAGCCACATGTACGCCGATAATTGCGCAATGCAATTGGTGCGTTGGCCCTCTCAGTTTGACGTAATTGTAACAGACAACCTGTTTGGCGATATATTGTCAGATTGCGCCGCTATGTTAACCGGATCATTGGGTATGTTGCCGTCGGCTTCCATCGGTTCACGCGATCCTGAAACTGGCAAAGTTCCTGCCATGTACGAACCGGTACACGGTTCGGCCCCTGATATTGCAGGTCTTAACAAAGCCAATCCGCTAGCCACAATTTTGTCTTTTTCCATGTTGCTTAGGTATTCGTTCGATTTGGCTGAAGATGCCGACATGATTGATAAAGCGGTGGAAGCAGTCTTGAATAACGGTCTTAGAACACCTGACATCATGGCTGATGGCTGCCGCTCGGTAAGTACCGCCGAAATGGGCAAGGCCGTGGTGGCCGAGCTGGATAAACTGGCTTAAATAGACCGCTTGGCCCTTGCCATCTGGCCTCTTTTAAGGCTAAACAATGGGCAGAAATTTATTTAAGGACGGATAGATTGATGATTTGTCGCCAAAAAATAGCGTCACAAGCCAGCCCGGCAGTTAGCTCGGGCCCGTCTTTTATTGCCAAAACCACCAAGAAAACTAAAACCGCATATTAAGCGGGCGTTTGGTTTTGTTTTAAGTTCAACCAGGCCCGCGGAAACCCCGCGGGCTTCAGTTTATGGGCCCCTAGGGAAAAGCAGTCCTAAACTTTAGGAGAAGAAAAATGGGTTATAAAGTCGCAGTTGTCGGTGCCACGGGCAATGTCGGGCGCGAGTTACTGCAAACCATGTATGAAAGAAATTTTCCCGCCGACGAAGTGGTGGCGCTGGCGTCTAGCCGTTCGCTTGGCACGGAAGTTTCCTATGGCGATGATAAACGCCTCAAAGTTCAGGACCTTGCCAATTTTGATTTCACTGGTACCGATATCGTGCTTTCTAGTCCAGGGGCAAAAGTATCGGCTGAATTCGCACCCAAAGCTGCCGCCGCTGGTGCAATTGTGGTTGATAACACGTCGCATTTTCGCATGGACCCGGATGTGCCATTGGTTGTACCCGAAGTTAACCGCGAAGCAATTGCTGGTTATACCAACAAAGGTATCATCGCCAATCCAAATTGTTCGACCATTCAAATGTTAGTGGCGTTAAAGCCGTTGCACGATATTGCGCGCATCAAACGCTTGGTGGTTGCGACCTATCAGTCGGTATCTGGTGGTGGCAAGGATGCTATGGATGAATTGTTTAATCAAACCCGTGGTATTTTTACCAACCAACCAGTCGAAAAAACTAAACAAAAATTTACCAAACAAATTGCGTTTAACGTGATACCGCATATTGATGTCTTTATGGATGATGGCGCAACCAAAGAAGAATGGAAAATGGTTGTTGAAACGCAAAAAATTCTTGATCCGGATATCAAACTTATTGCCACCTGCGTCCGTGTGCCGGTGTTCATCGGCCATGGCGAAGCAATAAATGTTGAATTTGAAACCCCATTATCCGAAGACGACGCGCGCGAAGCATTAAAAAATGCACCCGGCGTTTCGCTGGTTGATTTCCGCCAAGACGAAGGCTACGTAACGCCGACTGAATGTGCGGGCGAAGATGCGGTGTTTGTTTCGCGCCTTCGGGTTGACCCTACGGTTGAAAATGGACTTAGCATGTGGGTGGTATCTGATAATTTGCGCAAAGGTGCAGCGCTTAATACCGTGCAAATTGCCGAAGCATTGATAGAAGATTATTTATCCTAATAATTTTAAATAATTTTTTTCAACAATCATGATGCCGTAGCGGAAATGCCAACCTTGGCTTCCTCGGCTAATTGTTCGTCGGTTTTAATATCATAATCTTCGCGCCGTTCTTGCCCCAAGAACGGTTTATCATGGCGCCTGCGATCGGGCCCGAAATAATTATCGGTGCGAACGAATGGGCGCGGATGTTCAATTATGGTCTGAATCCGCTTCATGATGGATTTTGCTGAAAGCGGCTTTACCAGAAATTCATTAACCCCGGAGTCGCGCGCTTCGGTAACCCGTCCCCGTTCAGAATGGGCCGACATCATTATAACCGGCAAGAACGGATCTGGGGTGTCATCGCCGGTGCGTATCCAGCGGGTAAGCTCTAGCCCATCTAGTGGGTCCATCATCCAATCGGCAATTATGATGTCTGGTTTAAAATCGCCCAAGGTCAGGGCGTCCATGGCATCGACCCCGTCCTTTGCTTCGCGCACTTCCAAAACATTAAATTGGGTTAAAACCCGGCGCACGATTGTGCGCATGAACGGGTTATCATCAACCACAAGAATCTTGATATTTTTTAGATAATCCGACATTTGCAGGCTTTCAACCTAGGCACCCCATACCACACTATACAATATAGCACCCGATGTTAATTTTCAGCAAACTTGCAAGTGCCCCCGTCAGGGCGCATATTTGCAGTGGAATTTTGTTAAAACCCAAACCATTGCAACCAACCGGACAACCAACCGGAGGTCTCTCCCCATGCCAAACACCTCACGTCCACGTAGAAGCGCACTTTATATGCCGGGTGCCAATGTTCGCGCCCTCGAAAAAGCCCGCACCCTTGGGTGTGATGCCATAATAATGGATTTGGAAGATTCGGTAGCCCCTGATGCTAAAAAACAGGCGCGTAAAAATGTGGCCGAAGCAATTAAAGCGGGCGGTTATGGCAAACGTGAAATTGTGGTTCGGGTGAACGCACTGGACACCACCTGGGGATACAAGGACATTGTAGCTGCTGCTACTTCAGGTGCGCACGCGGTTTTGTTGCCAAAAACCGAAAGCGCCCATGCGGTTCGTCAGGTTGAACACATAATGGAAGAATCCGGCGCATCCGATACTATGGAAATATGGTGCATGATAGAAACTCCGCGCGGCGTATTGCGAACCGAACTTATTGCCAGCGCATCCCCGCGTATTTCATGTTTGGTGATGGGAACATCTGACCTAGCCAAAGACCTGCATGCCCACCACACCCGCGAACGTATTCCCATGGTGATGAGCCTAGGCCACTGTTTGATAGTTGCACGGGCATATGGCCTTTCTATTTTGGATGGGGTTCATCTTGATCTTTCTGATAATGATGGGTTTGAACAATCATGCTTGCAGGGAGTAGATTTTGGCTTTGATGGAAAAACCCTGATACATCCAAAAACCATAGCCAAGGCCAATGAAGTTTTTGGCCCCTCGCAAGAAGAGGTCATCTGGTCGCAAAACATCATCAGCGCATTTGATGCGGCGCGAAAAAAGGGTGATGGGGTTGTTGTTATAGATGGAAAGCTGGTTGAAAACCTCCATATAGTGGAGGCCCAAAGGATAGTTAGAATGGCACAGCGGATAAAAGAACTCGAAGCAGGCATCACTGAATAATTTTAAATTTGCAAAGGGTGCACCCAGGCAATGAAAATTTTTATAAGCGACAAAATTGATAAAGGAAATTTCTTCGAGGATTTTCGCCTTGGGCAAAAAATTGTGCACCCGACCCCGCGCACCGTAACCGAAGGTGATGTTTCGTTTTATACTGCACTTTATGGTCCGCGCTTTGCGTTTAATTCATCTGATATTTTTGCTATGAACCTTGGGCTCGATGCGGCACCGCTTGATGATTTTTTGCTGTTCCATATAATTTTCGGGCGCAGCGTCAGTGATATTTCATTAAATGCAATTGCTAATTTGGGCTATGCGTCTTGTCGTTTTTCCACCCCGGTATATCCCGGCGATACCGTGAAGGCGACATCAAGCATTATTGGGCTAAAGAAAAATTCAAACAACAAAACTGGAATTGTTTGGGTGCACACTGAAGGTACGAATCAAGAAGATAAACCAGTGATAGATTATATTAGCTGGTCGATGCTGCCAATAAATAACCATGATGCACCCTCGCAAGGCTACCTTACACCTGAATTAGACATAATGGCCGCAACCAAGGAAATTCCCATTCCTAGCGCGCTTGATTTATCGGGTTATGATACGGAACTTTCTGGCAGTCAGCACTTGTGGGATGATTATGAAACTGGCGAACGCTTAGACCACATTGCTGGGTTCACGGTTGAAGAATCCGAACACCAAATGGCGGTACGGCTTTATCAAAATTCAAGCCGCGTGCATTTTGATGCACCAATGACAAAAGATACCCGTTTTGGCAAAAGGCTGGTTTATGGTGGGCACGTTATTTCTATTGCGCGCGCCCTTAGCTTTAATGGTTTGGCTAATGCGTTCAAGGTTGCAACGGTTAATTCAGCCACCCATGTGGCCCCAGTTTTTGCCGGTGATACCCTATATGCTTGGTCGGAAATATTGGGCAAAGAGCAAATACCCCATCGCACCGATTTAGGTGCATTGCGCCTGCGTACGGTTGTTTGCAAAAACCAAAGTGGCGCAGGGTTCCCATATCGTAGCGGCGAAGATGAATATGATCACACAGTGGTGCTTGACCTTGATTACACGGTATTGATTCCCACCTAATTGTGCGTAATTTTAAGCAGCGTTGACTAAGCGGGGATTGGGCTCCAAACTAAGAAAAATCAAAAGCATAGGGCAAAATACAATATGCAGAACGACGCTAAACCGCTTTCACCCCATCTTCAGGTTTACCGCCCACAGGTAACCTCGGTGCTTTCAATTATGCACCGTTTGACCGGAATAGTTTTGGTTTTGGCTGCAATGTTGCTGACCTATTGGCTGGCGGCTGCGGCTTATGGACCCGATGCATTTGCCCGCGCGCAAATTGTGTTGGAATCGTGGTTTGGCCGGCTGGTTATGTTCGGCTTTACCTTTTCATTGTTTTATCACCTGTTAAACGGGTTCAGGCACCTTGGTTGGGATATGGGCAAGGGTTTTGATCTTACCCGTCTGCGCATCACTGGGGGGCTGGTTGTTATTGGCTCAATCGCGCTTACGCTGCTTAGCTGGATGTGGGCCTATGGTCATGTGGGCAAGCTGTAGGATGGAAATCAATGGCTGATATATCGCGCAATAAACGCCAGCTTCGATCAAACCTCAGCCGGGTTCGTGGCCTTGGTTCGACCCGTGAAGGTGTGCACCATTGGTGGGCCCAACGTATGAGCGCAGTTGCGCTGATACCTCTTTCAATGTGGTTTGTTTATTCGCTGATAACCCTAACTGGTGCCGATTATCAGTCGTTTCATGCTTGGGTATCGGAATTTGGTAATTCTGTTTTTTTGGTGCTGTTAATTATTACACTTTTCCATCATGCACAATTAGGCGTCACGGTGGTGATCGAAGATTATGTTCATTCCGAAGCCATAAAAATGGCAATGGTATTGGTGGTTAAATATGGAACCATGTTGTTTGCCGCATCATCTGTATTTGCGGTTTTAAAAATTTCCCTTGTTGGATAAGAGGTATCATGAGCGAAGCAATCCCCATTACCGAACATATTTATGACTGCGTTGTAATCGGCGCAGGCGGGGCGGGGTTGCGGGCATCGTTGGGCATGACCACAGCCGGTCTTAAAACCGCATGCATCACCAAGGTATTTCCAACCCGTAGCCACACAGTTGCAGCCCAAGGCGGCATTGGGGCGGCATTGGGTAACATGGCTGATGATAACTGGCGTTGGCATATGTACGATACGGTCAAGGGTTCTGACTGGCTGGGCGATCAAGACGCTATTGAATACATGTGTAAAAATGCGGTCTCTGCGGTTTATGAACTTGAACATTATGGTGTGCCGTTTTCGCGCAACGAAAAAGGCAAAATATACCAACGCCCGTTTGGCGGCCACATGCGTGATTTTGGCGAAGCCCCGGTTCCGCGTGCCTGCGCCGCGGCTGACCGTACGGGCCATGCAATTTTGCATACCCTTTACCAACAAGCGTTAAAACACGACGTGGAATTTTTTGTTGAATTCATCGCTATAGATTTAATCATGGATGAAGAGGGCGTTTGTCGTGGGGTGGTGGCATGGAACCTTGAAGATGGTTCTATTCATCGTTTTCAGGCGCAACAAACTGTGCTTGCTACTGGTGGCTATGGTCGGGCGTGGTTTTCGTGCACATCGGCCCACACCTGTACTGGTGACGGTCATGGTATGGTGGCGCGCGCCGGATTGCCGTTACAAGACATGGAATTTGTACAGTTTCATCCAACCGGCATTTACGGCGCAGGTGTGCTTATTACCGAAGGTGCGCGCGGGGAAGGCGGGTATCTTACCAACGCTAACGGTGAGCGATTTATGGAACGTTATGCCCCCAACGCCAAAGATTTGGCATCGCGCGACGTTGTATCGCGGGCCATGACCATGGAAATACGCGAAGGTCGCGGTGTTGGCCCTGATGGTGATCATATATCACTACATCTGGAACATTTAGGCGCTGACATGCTAGCCCACCGTTTGCCGGGCATTTCCGAAAGCGCCAAGGTGTTTGCCGGCGTTGAGGTTACCCAAGAACCGATTCCGGTTATTCCAACCGTGCATTACAACATGGGTGGTATTCCTACAAATATTTATGGCGAAGTATTGCGCCCAACGGAAAAAGACCCAGATGCGGTTTGCCCGGGGTTAATGGCCATTGGTGAAGCCGCATGTGTTTCGGTCCATGGGGCCAATCGTTTGGGGACTAATTCGCTTTTGGATATTGTTGTCTTTGGCCGGGCAGCTGCTTTGCGTGCGCGTGCCATGGTTACGCCGGGGGCCGATCAAAAACCCATAGCTAACGAATTGCTTGATCCGGCCCTTTCACGGTTGGAACGCTTGCGTACCGCAAATGGCACGCTGCCCACCGCCGATATTCGTATGACCATGCAAAAAACCATGCACCGTGATGCCGCGGTATTTCGCACCCAAGAAACGTTAGCCGATGGCCAGCGTTCAATAGATGAAATTGCAAAATCGGTTGACGACATAAAGGTTAATGATCGCTCGATGATATGGAATTCCGATTTGGTCGAAGCATTGGAATTAGAAAATCTGCTTGATTGCGCGCAGGCCACCGTTCATTCGGCCTTGGCACGCCAAGAAAGCCGTGGCGCACACGCACGCGAAGATTTCCCTGATCGCAATGATGGTGAATGGATGAAACACACCATCGCCTGGGTCGATAAAAATAAAAATGTAAAACTTGGTTATCGTCCGGTTCATACATGGACACTAACCGACGAGGTTGAATACATAGAACCGAAAGCCAGAGTATACTGACATGGTTGAATTTATGTTGCCGAAAAATTCGCGCCCGAAAAAGGGCAAAACGTGGCCCGCCCCAACTGGCGCTGCCAACACGCGGACGTTTCGCATTTATCGCTATGATCCGGATTTATCCGATAACCCACGGATAGACACCTTTCACGTCGATATGGATACGTGTGGGCCGATGGTGCTGGATGCATTGGTAAAAATTAAAAATGAAATTGATTCAACCCTAACATTTCGTCGTTCTTGCCGCGAAGGGGTGTGTGGCAGCTGTGCCTTTAACATTGATGGCACCAACACAATTGCCTGCACCAAACCCATCGCCGACATTCGTGGCGATATAAAAATTTACCCCTTGCCCCATATGCCGGTGATCAAGGATTTAGTCCCTGATTTATCCGTTCCTTATGCCCAGTATGCGTCTATTGAGCCGTGGCTTAAATCAGATACCCCGGCACCAACCTCAGAGCGCCTACAAAGCCCCGATGAACGCGCGGAGCTAGATGGTATGTGGGAATGTATTTTGTGCTTTTCCTGCCAGACCAGCTGCCCTAGTTATTGGTGGAATGGTGATCGCTATCTTGGCCCGGCAATTTTATTGCAGGCCTATCGTTGGATTGCAGATAGCCGTGATGAGGCCGCTGGTGAACGCCTTGATAACGTGGATGACCCGTTTAGGCTTTATCGCTGCCACACCATCATGAACTGCACCAACACATGCCCCAAGGGCCTTAACCCCGGACAAGCTATTGGTGAAATCAAATCATTGCTGATAAATCGGCGTTAATTAATTAGCCAGCAATTGGCTAATCATTGTGCTCTGCATTTTTACGCACGATCGAAACCTTAACCAAAAGGCTAAGCGCACGCAGGGCAACATTGCCTTGCAGCGTTTCCATGTGAAAAACCCCCTCATCAAAACGGATGGGAAATGTAACAAATATATCCCCACCACCACGCTCTAGTGCATCTGGCGGAATGTGCCCATCAAGAGAAGTGTTAGTTTGTAATAAAAACCAACTAAGGATTTCATCTGAACTAAAATGTGTATTCGACGCAGTTTGGATGAATATTTCGGCATCGTCTTTTTCATCTTCAAAGGCCGAAACCACATTTTCGCTTAAAGTCAGACCCTTGCCCAAGGGGTGATAAAAATCGGCCTCAAAGCCGATGTGCTGAACGGCAAACCTTAAATCCTTTGTTTCGCGCCCAGCTTGCATGGCTAGCCTTCTCCGTTATTTTTGGGCCAATCACGGCGATTAATGGTGTAATCGCCGACCGGGCCTTTGAATGGCTGGATAAGCATTTGATCTAGGCGTTCGTCTTTTACAGTTCTAAACATATCTAAGCCTATGGTCATGCCTTCGTGGCCGCCCGTTGGCTGGGCAATGTAGGTTCCGAATAATCTATCCCAGATAGAAAGGTTAAAGCCAAAATTGGAATTAGTTTCCTGTGGCACTATGGAATGGTGAACCCGGTGCATATCGGGCGTTACAAACAAGGTGCGCAAAATTGCATCCACGCCCAATGGTAGCTTGAAATTAGCATGATTGAACATGGCCATGGCGTTTAAAACTATCTCAAATACCAACACCGCCGCCGCTGGCGCACCCAAAAGGGCGATGACCGCAAACTTTATGCCCAATGACAGCAATATCTCAATCGGGTGAAATCTAGCCCCAGTAGTGACGTCATAATCCAAATCGGCATGGTGTAGGCGGTGTAAACGCCACAATATTGGCACCGCATGAACCATTACGTGTTGCAGCCAGATGGTAAAATCCATCAAAATAATAGTCGCGATAATGGCTATTACTGGGGGAATGGCAAAAAGATTGAATATTCCCCATCCCATTTCGGCGGACAGGCTGGCAAACATTATTGGCGCCATAGGCAAGACAGCGCGGGCAATAAGGGTGTTTAAAACAACTATCCCTAAATTGGAAAACCACCTAAGCGGCTTTGAAACGCTAAGTTTTCGCCTTGGGCTTATTATTTCAAGTATCGCCATTAGGGCAAAAATCCCAAAGAAAAAACTAAGCCTTATGGGTTGCTCCATGCCAAGCAGCCATGTTTCAAAATTGCTCATTGTTTGTTGCCTTTATTAATGTTTGTTCCCTTAAGCTGTAAGGAGTTGGTGCTTAAAGATAGTCTGCCCACAGCGTTTCGCCAGTGCAATCAGCTATTTGGGCGCTTTACACGCCTATTTTCGCTGCTTAACGTTACTTAGCGGTGAAAATTGGGTAAAAATTGATAAAAGGGCGTATGGCCAATGGTTGAAGGGCCACTTTCACAATATCGCGAGCAGATTGGGTCGGGCAAAATTAAGCCCGATCAGACTCAGGCGTTAGCGGTGGAAAAACTACAAAGTCTGCATAACGCCCTTAAATCGTATGAACCGCTTTTGGGTGAACAGGGATGGCGCGCGCGTTTTGGTCTTGCGCGCAAGGCGGAAAACGCACCCCAGGGGCTTTATTTTTATGGCGGTGTGGGGCGCGGTAAATCCATGCTGATGGATTTATTTTTTGAAGATGCCCCACTAAAAGCCAAGCGTAGACTTCATTTTCACGCCTTCATGCAAGAAGTCCACACCCGAATGGCAGGCTTTCGCATGGCCGAAGTAAAGGTCGCTGACCCCATCAATTCAGTTGCCAGCGCAATAGCAAGCGGCGCCAATTTATTGTGCTTAGACGAGCTGCAAATAACAGATATTACCGATGCGATGATAGTCGGCCGCCTGTTTGAAGGGCTGTTTAAAAATGGCGTTGTGGTGGTCGCAACTTCGAATCGCCCACCGCGTGATTTGTATAAAGATGGGCTACAAAGAGAACAATTTATCCCATTTATTATGTTAATTGAATCTAAAATGGATTTATTGGCCCTAGATGGCCCAATCGACTATCGCCTAGAGCATATGCGCACACTAGACGTTTATATGACCCCAGATGATGGCGCAGCACAAAAAAAATTAGAGGCCGCCTTCGAACGATTAACCCACGGACATCCACCTCACCAAGCCGTGATCACGGCACAAGGAAGGAAGGTTGAGATTCCCAAAGCATCAGAAGGTGTGGCTATGGTTAATTTTATTGATATTTGTGGACGCCCATTGGGAGCGGCAGATTATATAGAAATATCAAGGCGTTATCATACAATAATTATGTCGGGAATCCCGCGTATGAGCGCTGAAATGAAAGATGTTGCACGACGTTTTGTTATTTTTATCGATGCTCTTTATGAAGGACACGTAAAATTTATATGCTCTGCTGAAGCCGAACCGTATGAACTTTATTTAGACGGCGAAGGGTCGTTTGAATTCGAAAGAACATCATCAAGACTTGTAGAGATGCAATCGGAGTCCTACATAGAAATTGATCACGAGAGTCGAAAATAACAAAATGAATCGTTTTTTGCAGAAAATTGTGTAAGTAACTTGCCGAAAAGTGAAATTCAGGGTAAAAATATGCGATTCGTGTTTTGTGCGAATATTGATTCGTGTCGCCTTGATAGCTTCTTGATGACTTTATGAATAGATATTCAAACTTAGATGAAGGCAGAAAATAAATTTTTTAAGTAATTATTTTTTTGTTTTTTAATTTGATGATGACTTGTTACTAAAAATCCAGATTTAATTTTTAATCCGAAGAATCGGATTTAAAATCGGATTTAAAAGGAAGGAAGAACTTCCATGGCTCGCAATAAGATAGCCTTAATAGGTTCAGGCAATATCGGTGGCACACTTGCACTGATAGCCGGCCTCAAGGATCTAGGCGACATAGTGCTGTTTGATATTGACGACAGCTTGCCAAAAGGAAAAGCACTGGATATATCCCAGTCGTCGCCCATTGGCGGCTTTGATTCCAATATTAAAGGCACCAAAAGCTACGCCGGAATAAAAGGCGCAGACGTAGTAATTGTAACCGCTGGCATTCCGCGTAAACCGGGCATGAGCCGCGATGATCTTTTAGCTATTAATGTAGGTGTTATGAAATCGGTTGGTGCGGGTATTAAAAAATACGCACCGAAAGCATTTGTTGTATGTGTGACCAATCCATTAGACGCAATGGTTTGGGCGCTGCGCGAAGCATCCGGCCTGCCCCCTCATATGGTTGTCGGCATGGCAGGCGTTTTAGATTCAGCGCGTTTTAGATATTTCCTTGCAGAAGAATTCGACGTCTCGATTGAAGATGTCACAGCATTCGTCCTGGGCGGCCATGGTGATACCATGGTTCCGTTGGTACGTTATTCCACTGTTGCCGGTATTCCGGTACCCGATCTTATAAAGATGAAGTGGACGACAAAAAAACGTATCAACGAAATAGTCCAGAGAACCCGTGATGGCGGTGCAGAAATAGTCGGCCTTTTGAAAACAGGTTCGGCTTTTTATGCACCGGCAGCCGCCGCAATACAAATGGCGGAGTCCTACCTCAAAGATAAAAAACGTGTATTACCATGTGCGGCGTACCTCAAAGGGGAATACGGCGTGAGGGAGGTGTACGTGGGTGTTCCGGTAGTTATCGGCGCCCGCGGGGTTGAGCGAGTTGTCGAGATTAAGCTCGACGCTCAGGAGCGGGCCGCCTTTAATAAGTCGGTCAGCGCGGTTCGGAGCCTTATATCCACAATTCGGAAAATTGAGAAGGGTAAAGGTAGGTAATCTTTCTTAAGGGGGGGTTCCGGCCATTTAAAATGGAGAAGACTATGGTTAAAAGAGCAAAAAAGAAGACAGCTAAGAAGAAGACAGCTAAGAAAAAAGTAGCTAAGAAAAGAGTAGCTAAGAAAAAAGTAGCTAAGAAAAAAACAGCTAAGCGGAAAACAGCTAAGAAAAAGACAGCTAAGAAAAAAACCGCTAAGAAAAAAACAGCTAAGCGGAAAACTGCTAAGAAAAAAACCGCTAAGCGTAAAACCGCTAAGAAAAAAACCGCTAAACGGAAAACTGCTAAGCGTAAGACCGCTAAGAAGAAAACCGCTAAGCGTAAAACCGCTAAGAAGAAAACCGCTAAGCGTAAGACCGCTAAACGGAAAACTGCTAAGCGTAAGAAATAGTACTAAGAGGATGCGTTTCGCCTCCTCTAATTGGAGAGAAGCCGCATGAATATCCATGAATACCAAGCCAAGGCACTCTTGGCTGGTTTCGGGGTTGCCGTGCCCCGGGGTGGTGTTGCTTACACCGCCCCGGAGGCCGCGCAAACTGCCAAAGATCTAGCAAAAGATATGCCCGGCGACCCAGTATTGGTCGTTAAGGCGCAAATACACGCCGGCGGCCGAGGTAAGGGCGGCGGCGTTAAAGTTGTTAAATCCATTGATGACGTGCTTGATACGGCCAGCCAAATACTGGGAATGCAATTAATAACGCATCAAACCGGACCGGCAGGCAAAGAAGTCAAGCGTGTATATATCGAAGAAGGTTGCGACATAGCGCGCGAACTTTACCTATCAATGTTAATTGACCGCGCATCTTCGCGCATAACCATTATGGCTTCTACCGAAGGCGGAATGGACATCGAAGAAGTAGCGGCAAAAACACCAGAAAAAATTATTATGGAAGTCATTGATCCGACAACCGGAATTCAAGCTTTTCATGCCCGCAACATTGCTTTCGGCCTTGGCCTTGAGGGCAAGCAGGTTGGTTCAGCGGTAAAACTTATTATGGGTCTTTACAAAGCATTTAATGCACTTGATGCCTCGCTGGTTGAAATTAACCCATTGGTGGTTACGGGTGCGGGCGATGTTATGGCGCTTGATGCCAAAATGAATTTTGATGATAACGCGCTGTTTCGGCAAAAAGAAGTTGCTGATCTGCGTGACGAAGATGAGGAAGACCCGGCTGAATTAGAAGCCGCAAAGCATGAGCTAAATTATATCAAGCTAGATGGCAACATCGGCTGCATGGTAAATGGTGCCGGCCTTGCCATGGCGACCATGGATATAATCAAGCTCAATGGCGGGGATCCGGCAAACTTTCTTGATGTTGGTGGCGGTGCCACCAAAGAACGCGTTACCACGGCGTTCAAACTTATTTTGTCCGATCCTAACGTCAAAGGAATTTTGGTTAATATCTTTGGCGGTATTATGCGCTGCGACGTAATCGCCGATGGCGTGGTTGCTGCCGCCAAGGAAGTAAGCTTAAACGTGCCGCTGGTGGTTAGGCTTGAAGGCACCAACGTTGATCTGGGCAAGAAAATAATGGCCGAATCTGGTTTGCCTATCGTATCTGCCGATGATTTGGGCGATGCCGCTGAAAAAATTGTGCAGGCGGTAAAGGAGGCCGGAAAATAATGGCTGTTCTGGTCGATAAAAATACCAAAGTAATATGTCAGGGTTTTACTGGCGCGCAGGGAACCTTTCATTCAGAGCAAGCAATTGCCTACGGCACCAAAATGGTTGGCGGGGTTACACCGGGAAAGGGCGGTGGGGTTCACCTGGATTTACCGGTTTTTGATACCGTCGCCCAAGCTGTAGAAAAAACACAGGCCGATGCCAGCGTTATATATGTTCCACCACCGTTTGCAGCCGATGCCATACTTGAAGCCATAGCAGCTGAAATTGAACTTGTGGTCTGCATAACCGAAGGCATTCCGGTTCTTGATATGGTTCGGGTAAAACGCGCACTAGCAGGATCAAACACGCGGTTAGTTGGGCCTAATTGTCCGGGCGTAATTACGCCGGGCGAATGCAAAATAGGCATAATGCCCGGTCACATTCATACCCGGGGCAAGGTTGGCATTGTTTCGCGCTCAGGCACGCTCACCTATGAAGCGGTGGCGCAAACTACTGTTACCGGCCTTGGCCAGACCACATGCATCGGCATTGGCGGCGATCCGGTAAATGGGACTAATTTTGTAGATTGCCTCGATATGTTTTTGGGCGATCCGGAAACCGAAGCAATAATTATGATTGGTGAAATTGGCGGCACCGCTGAAGAAGAAGCAGCTGAATTTCTTAAATCATCAAAAACCAAAAAACCGGTAACTGGCTTTATTGCAGGGGTTACAGCCCCACCCGGGCGGCGCATGGGTCATGCTGGTGCCATTATATCGGGCGGCAAGGGAACCGCCGGGGACAAGATAGAAGCTTTGAAATCTGCTGGAATTGCGGTGGCGTCATCGCCAGCCACAATCGGGCAGACAATGTTGGAAAAACTTCAAAACAAATAAAAAAAAGCTTTAAGACACCGTAAAAATGGTGCTCAATAACGTTGCTTAATGGGGCGTAGGAAACAAAAGGTGGAAATGGCGGGGATATCACCCAATATTTTCTTATATAACCCATGACAACAGTATCTGACAATTTCCTTAGCGGCAGTAATGCCCTTTATGTAGCGGAGCTTTATGCCCGCTATCTTGATAATGCCTCCAACGTTGATGCCCGCTGGGCTGAATGGTTTTCTACTTTAGACAGCGATAGCAAGTCTGTGCTCAGCGAACTTAAGGGTGCAACCTGGGCACCTTCGGATGCGGGGGTTATTGGCAAATTCGACAATGGCACTGGTGGGCAATGGGGCGAAGAACAAATGCAACCGGATGGCGTTGTATCCGGGCAGGAAGCCATTGATGGTCGCAACCTGCAATCGGGCGTGACGCCAAGCA
>Ga0224506_10001123_pt1 | contig 19569 bp, 17 predicted proteins | sample SF_Jan12_sed_USG_2_FD_169108 | JGI IMG/M metagenome (GOLD analysis project Ga0224506, IMG submission 169108) | Sediment microbial communities from San Francisco Bay, California, United States - SF_Jan12_sed_USGS_8_1 | ecosystem: Environmental > Aquatic > Marine > Sediment | place: USA... | reverse complement strand
GCCAAACCAGAGGCCTTCGAATTTCCCTTCCAAGCCATCAGAAACCTTCTAGATCACAACGTAAGCTTTCATGTTGCTTCTATGAGCGCAGACCCCCGCATAATGACTCCGGAGGAGCGAAACAATTTGATGCAAAAACTGGCTGAGATTGATCCTCACTTGCTGTTAAACCTCGAAGAAGAAGTGATGGACGGTTACAAAACAACCATTGCAAGGCTAAAGTTTGCTGGTTTAAAGGTGAAGTGGCCCCTGAAACAGGTTTATGCGCCAGTTAAGGAACTGTTGAGGAAAAGCAGGAGCTACTCTGGCGTCTCCTGATTTTGACGTGTGCACGGATTTTTGTTCTCAAGCATTCGAAAGCACCGAATGGAAAAATGTCTGCGCGCGCGTGTCTAATGTAAGCGGATTTGGCTTCAAAAATGGCTTAGCCTCTTGAACAGCTTCTTGTTAAATTTCAACGTAGTCATTCGTCTGCGCGGATTATTTACTTACAACAAAGTTGTTCGACATGTATAATAACAAAAGTAAACAATGAAGCGACGGGAAACGAAATGGCCGTGACCATGAAGCTTGCAAGAGAAGACGTTGATACGCCTGAAAAACGCGAAAAATATACAATTAGCGTTGTAGGATGCGGGCGGGTCGGCTTGCCCACTGCTTGTCTTTTTGCTGAAGTGGGCTTCAGGGTCATCGGCGTTGACTCTAATCGACGCATCGTCAACTTGTTGAAAAAGGGTAAATCTCCCTTCACCGAGCCCCAACTCCACGCGTTTATAGAGAAACAAGTAAAGAGTAGCCACTTTACGGCAACAACCGATGCTAGAAAAGCAGCCTCAGCGAGCGATGTCATAATAATTAACGTTCCAACACCCGTCGACAAAAAGAAAAAACCCGACTATTCGCATGTCGAAAAGACCTGTAGAGAGGTAGGCATGGGTCTACGCTCCGGTTCTCTAATCATTTTTCAAAGCACCATGGGCCCAGGAATAACTGAAACCTTAGCCAAGGAGACGCTTGAAAACGCATCTGGATTAAAGGCTGGAATAGACTTTGACCTAGCCTATTGCCCAATCTGCACCAGTCCAGAGCAGATCTTAGAAGACATAACCACTCGCGCAAGAGTTGTTGGTGCGATCAACCAGCAAAGCTTAGAGGTTGCCTGTTTCCTTCTAGGCACAATCACGAAGGGGGAAATAGTTAAGGTAAGAGACATAGAGACGGCAGAAGCCGTAGAGTTGTTCGAAAAGGCATATCGAGACGTTAACGTTGCGTTGGCAAACGAGTTTGCCCACTTTTGCGAGAAAGCTGGAATAGACTTTGTTGAAGCGTGTAACGCGGTTAATCCGCAACCTCACCATTGCCTACAGGTTCCCGGGATCGCTGAAGTTCACGCCCCGGAGGATTCTCTTCTTCTCCTTGAAGAGGCGGAGGCAATGAACGTAAAGCTTCGCATGTTGACGCTGGCGAGAAAAATAAATGATGAGACGCTGGATCACACGTTACATTTGGTGAGGGATGCTCTGCGGACGTGCCAAAAAACTCTGAGGAGAGCTAAAATCTCGGTTTTCGGTGTTTCTTCTCGTCCAAACATGAAGGAACCGCGTGGCTCTCCAACAAAGAACCTGGTGAATCTATTAAAAAAGAGGGGTGCGTCGGTTCGAGTTTATGATCCCTTCTTTTCCCACAAGGAATTATCTAAAATGGGATACTCTGCTGAGGCAACATTAACAAAAACAGTTGAAGGGGCAGACTGCATAATCATCGCAGTAGGACATGATCGATTCAGCCGGTTGAGTTTAAGGAGAATCAAGATTTTTGTCAAAAAGCCTGCCGCGATAGTAGACATGGGGCACGTTGTTGATCCTGTCAAGGCTGAGAAAGAGGGATTCGTGTATCGTGGTTTTGGGAGGGGCGTTTGGACCAGATAGTAAAGCGGATTAAAACGCTGGAACCTAGTAGAATTGGGAAAGTGTGTGAGGTTTCAGATTTTCGATCAACCAGTAGCGGGGCAATGCTTAAGTTTTTGGGTTACAGATGCTGTGTCAAACAAATCAGAAGAGCATTAAATAGAGGCGTAAACGATGACGATCTTACTATTTTCCATTCTAGCATCGTTCATTGCACCTCTCTTCGTTGCTTCCTATTTTGAAGCTTGTTTTGTTGAAAATTTAGTTGCCGAAATAGATGAAGTAGTTCTTGTCGCTGTTATTCTGTTATTAAGTTTCTTTTCAACCTTCTTTCTTACAAAAAGATGGATCAGATCAGCTGAAGACGCAAAACTTCTCGGAAAGGACATGAACAAGTATGAAAAACCCCTAGTTCCAAGATCAGGAGGAATTGCTGTTGCCCTCGTCATCTGTTTTTCGTTGCTAATTTACATTTTCCTAAAGACTTTCTACTGGAAAACAACAACGCACCTAGTCGAAGCTTTCGCCATTTCAGCCACCGTCTTGCTGGCTGGCTTCGTAGGGTTCACCGACGATATTCTAGGATGGAAACGAGGATTAACCCCGTTTCAAAAGGTCTTACTAACTGTTCCCATCGCGGTTCCTTTGATGGTGATAAATGCTGGTCACTCTGTCATGGAAATTCCCTTTTTGGGAAGAGTAGATTTCGGTTTGGTTTATCCCCTGTTGCTGGTTCCGGTTGGCGTGATCGGAGCGGCAAACGGGTTTAACCTCCTTGCAGGTTACAATGGACTCGAGGCAGGTATGGGGTTCATAATGTTTACAACCTTCGGCATCACGGGCTTGATTGTTGAAAAATACTGGATTTCGCTGATAGCCTTTATTGTTTCGGCGAGTTTACTGGCGTTTTTATACTTCAATTGGTATCCCGCAAAGGTTTTTCCAGGAAATTCGTTTACTTACTCGATCGGAGCCTTAATTGCTGCAATCGCTATTCTTGGAGACATGGAAAGACTTGCTGTGTGGCTTTTTATCCTTTACTTCATAGAAGGCTTGTTACTTATCAGAGCCAGCGTCATTGATAAGGCAAGGGGCCTCGAAGCCTTTGCAAAACCTAACGAAGACAATTCCTTAGAAATGCCCTACGAAAAAATCTATGACGCAACAATCTTTGCAGTTTGGTTCTTGAAAAAAGTGAAGGAGAAAGTTTACGAGAAGGATGTTGTGTGCTTCTTGCTTTTTGTTCAATTCTTGATTGCCCTTTCTGGACTGGTATGGGTGTTATAGATTATGAGTGAAATTCGGGGTTAGCCTTTCTTTTCTTCAGCTTCCTTTCCAATATTGAAGGGGTTGCCCTCTAAGAGTATTTTTTTAGGAATTTTTTTCCTCCATTTCCGCAGAAAAGGCAGTTCGTCTTTTTCTTCTCGCAGCTCGTCAGGTAACATTTCTGGGATTTCGTCTCGAATCGGATACCAACGCAAACATTTAGGACATACTATCACGCCTTCCGCGATTTCTTCCTTTTCCTCAAAAACGTGAAGCTCAAGGGGGTAATATTTATCGATTGGACAAGCCAAAATGTCCATCAATTTCCTCTTGATACGCGCTCCCTCCCTGTTGATCGTATTGTTTGCGCGTAAGCTATAAAAGATTTGGCTGTCAACATGATTCCTTCACTTGTATATCAAGAACCACTTGATGCCAGTTAGGTCCAGTTGGTCTCACGATTCTCCCGAACACTACTTGAAAGTTAACGCCCAACATTTGCAATTTCTTAGATACCTTCAACTCAATTTTTTCGATGGGGTTTTCACCCTTTTTGGCGTGTTCAAAGTCGTAGTAGTGGATCCATCCTCCGGTTGGCTTAAGCGCCAGTAAGGCGTAGTCAAGATATTTGTAAGCCATTTCAGGCAGCGGCATAAGAACTCGATCCGCCATTTTTTGCATTCTTTCTTCGATAACTTTTTTTGCATCTTCCTGGACTGGGACGACTTTTTCTTCAACTTTGTTGAGTTCAATGTTTTCTTGCATGTAATGAATGGCAACTGGATTAATGTCTATTGAAAAGCTTTTGTCAGGTTTAGAGTGCTTTGCGATGGCTATTGAGTAGCAGCCAACGCCAGCAAACATGTTCAAAACAACTTCGCCCGGTTGAACCTGTCGAGCGATTCGCGTTCTCTCGTATGACAACCTCGGTGAAAAATAGCACTTTTTCAAGTCAACCTTAAAGAGGCAACCGTGCTCCCTATGAAGAGTTTCTGTTTTTCTTTCACCTAAAACGAACTCTAAGCCGCGCAACCGGAAATCACCTGAAACTGGATCAACTTGGCGCCACACAGTCTTTACGTGTTTGTGAGTTTGCATAACAGCTTCAGCAATGATTTTGCTTCGGTCTTCGATGGGTTCCGGGACTCGTATGATCGCAATATCGCCGACGATGTCGTAGGATTTGTAGATTGACTTGAGCTCCCAAGGTTCAAGTTTGTCAGCAAGAAGAACCCTGAGATCTTCATTCATCTATAACCCTCAAAAAGACGTTAATTACCTAAAGCAACGCTAGTTCAAACGAATCAAAGCAGCACATGTCATTCCTATCCTTACGCAAGAATCATTACTTCTGAAAAGCTAATAAGCATTGATGTGCTCTACGTGCGCATTGTCTTTCAATACGACCGCAAGAGAAATAAAAGAGTTCATTGATCTGTTTGACAATAGAAGGGCTTTTGTGGTGAAGATCAAAAAGCTGTTTCGCAAGGAAAAAGTCACCAACGCTTTAAAGAGTGTTGGTGCCCTTCGCTTCAAAGCATCTCATTCTTCAGTAATACATATTTCTCTACTCCTCCTCATTCTTTTCATCGCTTTCATGGTTAGACTGCTCCCTATTCGTTGGGGCTTCCACCTCTCAGAATTCGACCCGCACATTCATTATCGCCTAACCAAGCACATGGTGGAAAACGGATTCTTTGCTTGGACCTCTTGGCACGACTACACGAGATGGTATCCCTATGGAATCAGCGCGCGTCTGCTATACCCAGGACTGGCTGCCACCGCCGCATCCTTCTATGTTATAGCCAGTGCGTTAGGTTTGTCTCCAGCGCCGATGTTTACCTCCAACCCTCTTACGGCTGACCCGATCTTCAATTTTTGCATAATATTTCCGGTTATAATGGCTACATTAACGTGTTTGGCGATTTACTTTCTGGGCAGAGATGTTGGTGGTAAAGAAGTGGGCCTCTTTTCAGCCTTCTTTCTGGCCTTAAATTCCTCCTACATAAGTCGTACCTCTCTTGGGTTTTTCGATGATGAAACCGTGGGAATTTTCGGTATCCTCTTATTCGTCTTCTTCTTCTTAAGGTCGATTGAACCTGAAAGGTCTTTGAGAAACGGCTTAACATATGCAGTCGCTGCGGGGTTGTCTCTCGGCTATCTTTTTGCATCTTGGGGAGCAGCGCTGTATCCGCTTGGAATGACTGTACTTTTCGTGTTTGTTCTAATTTTGCTGCGCAGATACTCATCCCGTTTGCTTCTTTCCTACAGCGCAACCTTTGGATTAGCGCTCTTCATCGCCGTCAACGTGCCAAAGCTAGGCTTTAGTTATCTAACTGAATCCACCGTGTTAGCTGTATTTGGAATCTTCCTGTTGTTGTGCATCTACGAAGTTTCTCGCCATATCAAAACCCTCAAGATGAAAACGGTTTTTGTGTTCTGTTTCTTAGCTCTTTTCGCCGTTTTGTTCTTAATGCTTTCATGGCTTGGATACATTGCACCCTTAGCGACAAAGTTCATGGCGGTCATAAATCCTCTTGCGCGTTTCGGTGAAGGAGCTTCGCAACAACTCGTGCAATCTGTGCAAGAACACAGACCCGCCGCTTGGGGATCCTTCTATTATGACATTGGAATAGGACTCTTTTTCGTGCCCATCGGTCTGTTTTTTGCTGTACAGAATCCCACAAACCGGAACATTTTCCTCTGCATCTTCGGTCTAACATCTGTATATTTTGCCGGTTCTATGGTTCGGTTAACCTTGCTTATGGCTCCAGCCTTCTGCATCTTGTGGGCGTTAGCTTTGGTCCAACTGCTAGGACCCTTCATCACCCTTCTAAAGGAAACGCCTATAACCCCGAGGCGGAAAATGCGCCTTGGAGCACATGTAGGCAAGGAATTCAGCGGCGCCTTCATAATATTGATGTTTCTTTTGTTGACGTTTACGTTCGTCTTGCCCAGTCCGCTGTCAACGTTTCCAAGGGCCCTCGACCATGCGAATTCACCGACAACCATTGCTGCCGCGAGTTTGCCGCTTAAGCCTCCTGAACCAGTCCCCGACTGGCTTGATGCCCTCAATTGGATGCGAGTTAATCTGCAACCAACAGATGTGGTGGCGAGCTGGTGGGACTATGGATACTGGATCACAACCATTGCCAACAAAACAACCCTTGCCGACAACGGCACGGTGAACACTACTCAGATAGGTCGGATCGGCCGGATGTTCCTTTCAACCGAGATAGAAGCAATCGAAATCCTGAGAAAATTTGATGCAAGCTACGTTGTAGTCTTCACAACCTTCACGCAAGATGGATCTGATGTGGGATGGGCCGATGAAGGGAAGTGGAGATGGATGGCACGTATTGGTGAATTAGACGATAATTCCTTCGGAAATCTCACCCTTGGAATAGATTGGTGGGATAAAAACGGGGATAATCAACGACAACAGGATGAACTGGTGCCGAATGAGAAGGGAAACAGCACAGTTATATACAAACTGATGCATTACGGAAGGGACGTAATTCTTCAGGGTTACTCAACAATTGAACTAGAACACTTTGTGGGACCGACCGAAGGATATTTCTCACAAAAATCCGACTCTGTCAGACGGTATGGAGACGCAATACCTCTTGTGTGCGTATACAAAATCAAGTATGATTAATTGCGCGCGCATAGAGATGTATTCGTCATTAGAGAGGTCTACTAGCTGAGTATAGACCAGAGTGTTATTGATGTTTTTGTGACCCAGAATTTTCGTGATGCGCGCGCAGTATGTAATTTTATGATGAAAAAAAACGTATTTTTGGTGAAGAATCATCTATACGCGAAAGTAGAGTGTTTTCGCAAGAATCGTACATAACGCATAAGAAAACTGAAGGTAATTTAGTATCTTTCATTACCTCGCGCCACGACAGTTTCCATATGGATTGTTTGGAATGTTTTCCTATTCTTGTTCACAAATCATGCTGTATATTGCCATTCTGTTAAGTAAGGTTGCATTTTTAGAATTTAGGTTATCAATTAAATATTTAACATCTTCTAATTTAAAAAGTGGGGGAAGATGTTTCAGCAGTAACAAACGCAGCATGCGAAAATTGCTTCGGAAGAAGTAGTAATCTGACGGCCCACCAGTGTCAAGTGGGCATTGACGTTTCAGCTGGGTTTGGATACAAAGCTCCTGAACCATTTTATTCACACCTCGATGGACTATATAAGGAAAACTTGGAAAGAGCAAACTCATAGAATAAGGAATTCTATACAGTTTTGGAAAGTACCTGCATAAAATTTTCTTCTGCATACGTTTGTTCAATCTCTCGTGATACGGCAAAGAACAGATAGCGCCTAAAACTTCCGAGTTTATTAGTGGAGCACGTCGATGTATCCACTCTCTTATTTTAAGTTGCCTCAACAACCTGTTTCTAACTATAACGGAGGGAAAAAGTTTTCTAAATTCTATTGTTTCGCAGTATTCAGCCAAATTTCTAGAAACAACTTCACGATATTTCTGAGGCAAAAAAGGGTGAGAACGCCCAACAAGAAACCTTATGAAGCTGGCTTTAGAATATACTTCAGCAGCATTCATTCCACAATTGACTTCGTCAAATCCTATGCCACTTACAACTTCCTTCACGCCGATTCGACTTAACTGTTTACCGAGAGTCGTATTCACGTAAGTTTCCCTGAGGTTGTAATCACCCCCCATCTCCCTCACTATCTTTTTTATGTGCGCCAGCAATTCCAAGTCAAGGGGTGGCAATTTAACAGTCACATGATGCAGCTTCAAAATTGAACATACTTTCTTAGCAATCATTTGCTCGTTATAACCACCAAACGTAAAAGCAACGATGTCTTTAGTGGACTCCGCTACCAACCCCGCTATTATGCGACTGTCCAAACCACCACTCAAAAATAGACCGATATCTGATTCTAATGATTGTTCAACTGACCGTCTCAATGCTTCATAAACATCATCTATCGTTGATTGTTTTGAATAAACCCTAAAAAAAGGCATTTCTGCCATGGCAAATTTTTTATCTTTAAGCATTGTCTTTCCATTTAAAGAGTAGCCTAAAAGGAGAATTTCCATTACACCTTCAATAGCAATATTTTTTTTGCATGCCTGCATACATTTTCCAATCAATAGCGCATTGCGCACACGGATAAATGTTTAGGTGTGAAGGTTATGGTGGTTACTCTCTCACGCGTGCAAATAACATGGGTTTGGTTGCGCGCGCTGGCGCTGAGGTCTCTATCCGTTTATAGCCCTTAAAGAATAATCGCGCGACCTTCAGTTAAATTCGTTTGATTTTCCAATCTTTATTATGCGACCAGTCTCTTCTAGGATGGACTTCACCAAAGATTTAGTCTCCTTATCGATGAGCGTAAGTACAGTAAGGTATATTACTGCTCCCAGAAAAGTAAACGCTACTGTTGTTGATAGTCGTGTGGGGTGCGGGATCAGTAGTAGCATTGTTGCCATCGCTGCGGATGCCAGAATATACTTGGAGACGCTGTTCCAAGGGAAATTGAAGACTAGGCATTTGCGAGCGATGAGGTATGTGACTATTAGCATGGCTGAGCTTGCAAGCAAGGTGATCAGGGCGAGGTAAGTGGCGGCTTCTAAAGATGTTTTTGCGATGGAGGTTAAGACGAAGAATGTTGCCGGAAGAGTTACGACTGATTCGATGTAAGGTAGGGTGAAGAGGAGAAATAAGTGGCTTCTTACGAGCTCCCTGAATGCGATTTTCGCCTTAACGTCAAGTCTTTCGGTGCCCAATGCAACACTATTAAAGACTTGTGATAAGGTTAGACATAAAGCACTTATTGCCAACAGAAGTAGAACTGGTCTTGCCTCAGCGAAATCTACCTTTAACATTGTCAGATAAGAATCAGACAGAACCATAACTCCGACGGTCATAGGGATGACAAACATCATAACTAATCTAAGAGATACGGATACGTCTTCGCTGCTACTTCCAGAGAGAAGTCGTGGGTAGAGGGCAAATGCCAACAATGATGAATAGCCGATGATGCCGGTGAAAGTCGCGGCTGCCCCGTGATACCCCCGGGCCAGTTCACCGCCATAGACGAATAATAGGATCAGGGTAAACGCTGCTATTCTGTTGCCAACTATATTATAGATGTTGATTGGCGAGGCTTTGACCCATTCTTTTAGGTGGCTCCACTTGACGCTTCCTTTGAGTTCTTTTGCGGTGAGTTTTATGTAGAATGCGATTCGAACGGCGTAGGAGATGATTATGCTGTAGAGCGCTCCCTGTAAACCCAGTTTGAGTTGTAGGATTAACGTGAAGCCGAGAAGGACTTTACATGCTTCGGATATGAGTAGAGCATATCCGATGGTTTGAGGTTGTTTGGCGCGTAAGACTGCTTCTAGGGCAGATGCTATGTGTAGTTCAAGTATTTGGGCTGATGCAATAGTGTATAGAATTGCGTGGATGCTGCTAATTTGTAGACTTGATAGAATTGTTGGGACTAATGCTAGGTATATAGAAGTTGCCGCGACGGATACGAATATGTTGGCAATGAGTCCTGTTTTTGCTGATCCGGCGTGCTCTCTAGCTATGAAGCGGGTTGCCCAGAATGGGATGACGCCACTGAGTAGAATGAAATAGTTAGAAAGGTCGCCGATGTTCCCCCAAATTCCGAACTCCTCGAGGGAGACACTTCTGGCGATCATAAGGACGAAAGCAAATCCGGTTGCTACGCTGAGAAGGTAAGACGCAAATACGACTACCCCTGAATATTTGAGCCTGATGTCGCTCTTGACCATTCGTTCCACGGCTTATAGTCCAGTGAGATTTCTTAGTCGAGTTTTATAAGGAGATATATAAGAGGTGTGAGCCGTTTCCTCCTTTTATTTGGTTTGCTTTTGCGGTGTCTACTTGGAAGGCTGAGGCTTTGTATGCGCGCGCTAATAGTTTTTTAAATTTTTTTGTTCACAGGTACGAACTAGATTCTCAAGTCCTCTTTTTATATAATTACTAATCGTTCTCTTTATTAATATGATCCGAATCGGAACGACTCGCGTAGCTACAGCACGTAGTACGGTTAATTCAACGTATGGAATCGGTAGTTCAAGGTTATTCATTGGCTTAGTTAGGAGGAGCTGGTGAATTTTTCAATGATACCGATGACCAATCCATTAGCAGAGGGGAAAGGACTACCATATTTTGCCTCGCGGATATCATTCCAATTAACTTCTATCCATCTATTATCTCTTGATATTCGCCTTAGGCAGTATTGTTCCGAGAAATGTATCTTTCCCTCTTTTAATAGCTTGTCCATTTCGGTGTTATAGCCCAAAGGCAAAGTAACAACAATTTTAGTTTCTGAGGCGAACAAGTTTTCCAGATTTTGAACAGCGCGCAGGATTTTTGTGGGATCTCGTGGTTCCTCATCCCAACCAACATGTTCTAAAGTCGAAATGCTAACAATTAGATCATACTTTTTACTCGGTTGAAAATCGACCACATCTTGGTTAATTATACTATCAGCTTTCTCATACTTGTCTATGATATCATGATTAACAGAAAAGTAGTGGGAAAGAACATTACCTACTTCAAGAATCCTTTTTCCCTGATGTTTCTTCACTATTTCCCAAATAATTGGAACTTCAACTGCTCTTTCATTTCTCCAAGTCTTGTTATACTTATGGTAGAAGTAACTGTAGGTTTCTCCTTGGAATGTAAAGTTTCTCGACGATTTGAATGTTTTATAATAGTAATACCAAAAAGAGTTTTTTGACCGTTGGAGGATTCTTTTAATTCCAATAAAAATAACATAATAGATTCTTTTCTCCTTGGACATCTCTTTAGCTCTTATGAAAAGTCTTCTCACTCTTTTGGGAAGTTTATTCGTCTTCATCCCTACCACCATAAGATTTCTAAAAGTAAATAAAAAAGTGGTGATGCACACGCTTGAACAGTAATACTCTTTTGGAGCTCCTAGGTTTTGATACGTAGTTATTTGTGACATACACAAATTAGATCTAAACAGCTCCCAAGATCCTTTTCGGTCGAGTTAACTACTTTGAAGTCTTTGAGGGAGAAAAGATCAACAAATGAGTCATCCTTCCTTATAAATTCCTTGTTCCTTTTCGATATCCGACGTTTTGCATTTACGTTTTCCAGAAATATTATGATGGATGGTGGTAACCCTGTCAAGGATTTTAACATCCTGTAGGACGGGTGAATTATATACACCTTCAGGGGACTTTGCTTCATTAGTTCATATTCAATCATATATGCCCTTTTTGTTGCATACAAACCGTAAACTTCAACTTTTGAAAACATACCCCGGAGAAGATTACCGAGTTCTTCGTGATCGTATTCTTTCATATGAAAACGATTCCACGGTTTTTGGAATGGTAACAATCTCAACCTTGAATTTGGTGTGGAAACAATGAATAACCCTTCTTCTTTTAGTATCTCACTTATTGCCGACAAATATCCCTCAACGTTTTTTTGATGGATATGTTCTATAACTTGAAAGGATACACAAACGTCAAAGGAACATTCTTCGAACGGTAGCCCCTTTTTTATCCAATTACTTTCCACATGTTTGAACTCGAGGTTTTTTCTTTTGTATCTTTTCTTACAGTATCGAATGGTTTCTTCTGAAATATCTATTCCTATTGCGTAAGAAAAAAAATTGGAAAGGAAGGCAATTCCGTATCCGGAGCCACAACCAACATCTAGAACCGACTTTTCTTTAACATATCTCAAAGCAAAATCGTAAGCTTTTAAATGCCTTAAATAAAGTATATATTCTTTTTGATTTTTCCATTCATCGTCTCTTTTGGGGACAATTCTTCCGCTCCAGAGCTCTCCTGGGTGAGGGGAGTTTTCAAGCAACCCTTTTTTCTCTCCAGTTACTTTGAAAAGATAATCGAGCGCATGCGCACTTTACCTTCAACTTGCAGGGGACAAGATGCTTTTCCAGTACTGTACGCACTCCTTTAAGCCTGTCTCAAGGTCGTATTTTGGCTCCCAATCTAGAACTTTCTTCGCCTTCTCGTATGATCCGACGAGTATCTCTATCTCAAGGGGTCTTTCTGGGATTGTATACCACTCTATAGATCCGTCATAGTCCGTTAGATCCGCTATTAAATTCACCAATTCTTCTATGCTAGTCCCTTTCCCAGTGCAGAAGTTGAACACTTCACCTATTGCTTGCGAATTGTTTAAGCAAGTCACATAGGAGTTTATATGATCGCATAAATACTCAAAATCTCTTATAGGTGTAGGATCCCCCAACTTCACTTGGTCCTTCTGGAGCATTTGGGTGATCGTTCTCTCGACAACAAAATGGGCATTCCTTTTCCGACCATAGGTATTAAAGTTGCGTAGAATTGTGACCGGAAAATCGTATGCTTTGTTCAGGTATAGCAAATATTTCTCGCAACTTAGTTTACTTACGGAATATGGGGAATTTGGGTGTTGTGGGCTGTCTTCGATCAGAGGTTGCCCATTGTTCCAACCGTATGTTTCAGAGGTGCTCGCGAACAGGAATTGCCGAAAATGTGGAACTTTTCGAAGACATGCTTCAGCCAAGTTTACGGTACCGACAAAGTTAGCTTCGATTACTTCGTTTGGATGTTCAAAACTATAAGCGACAGGGCTGATAGCGGCTACATGCACAACAAAGTCTGGTTGAACTTCTTGGACAATTTTTTTAACAGTGAATGCGTCTCTCAGATCGCCAAACACGGTTTTAACCTTTCTCCGCTCACCTAGGACGTATCTTCCTGTGACATATCGTTCCAAACTGTACATACTGAAAGAGCTATCGTAAAGCGCCGAGATCAAATGAGATCCTATGAAACCGGTTCCTCCCGTTATCAACACTTTTTCATGTGTCATTTCAACGTTCCGACTCCTCACAACATAGTTGCATTTGGTCAATTAACTCCAATAACTTTTTTCCTCTTTTTTCAATCGAAAACAAATCCTTCACACGTTCCCTCGCCTTTGCCCCAAAGTCTGAGGAGACGGACAAAGCCGTTTTGATAGCTTTTGCAGCAGCTTCTGAATCACCATAGGGAACATAAAAACCGCAGTCTCCAACTGTCTCTCTCAGAACAGCTGCCTTCGACGAAACAACTGGAATACATTCGCACGCCATCGCCTCTATCACCGCAACTCCAAATCCCTCTTGATATGAAAGCTGACAATAAACTTTTGCCCTTTGGTACCATCTAATCAATTCTTCTTCAGAAACATAACCGGTGAATTCCACATTTGAGGGAGCTGTCTTTCGAAGATAATTGATTGAGCCATCCGCATGATGCCCTATTAGAACAAACCTGACATCTGGTAGAAGCTTTGCACCTTCAAGAAAGGTTTCAAGACCCTTCCTCATTATATTCGACATACTTACAGTACAAACTGTGAGTACTATTGCTTGTTTTTCTTTCTCATCAGGTCGGAACCTTTCCGTGTCGCAACCAAGGGGTAATAGATCGATCTTTGCATGCTTGGTTATTTTCAGAACCTCTTCCTTTGCAAAGTTTGAAAACGGCAGTATCCTATCCGCATTCTTTAGGACAAATTTAACCATTCTCGCGCGCAACGGGTCCAACATTTGACCATAGTCTATTTTTGACTCTTTAGCGACATCATAGCCTCCAGTCACAACAATCGTCTTTTTGTTGAAGAAAAGGGACAAAAACACTACAATAAATGTGCTTATTTTGATAAACCACATGTAGACAATGTCAGCTGAGATAAGTTGTCTAAGTAACTTAAATAACGTAGAGAAAGACCTGTCTTTAATTTGCAACGGTTCTACGCAAAAGTCGGATAACAATTCAAAGTCTCCAGCAATCCAGGAAGTGGACAAATGACCGATAAACAAAATTTTAAAGGTGGAACCCCTCTTTTTAGGCATCTCGCTGTAGAGATATCTCATATCGTACCCTCGTGTCTCTTTCTTCAAATCGCTTTATTGTAAGTTTCCCCCGGGTCATCAGCATAATAGATGTAATCATAAACCCTTAAACCTTCATCTACCTCCCAATTGCGCGCGCATTGTCTTCAACAATAATATGATTTGCAACCCAATTTAAGTCAGTTATGCGCACGTAGAAAGCCGCGTAGGTAATGAGGTTGTCCTCTTAAAAATGCGCGTCCGACAGCAACAAGTAAAGAACGTCCACGTCGATGGAAATACTGCCCCTTCATGTACTCAACGTACGGAACATTCTCGTACACATCCCTTAATATTGTTGCACCAATATCGCGTAGGTAAATGCAACGATGCTTTTTCGACATACAATCTCTCAAATGAGTGTCTTCACCTGTTGGATTCATGTCTGCTGAAATCTCTTCAGCATATTCGCCGCGATAGAATTGTTTAGGATTCATATGTTTTTTTATTTTTTCTTCGGGTTCTGAGTCGAGCCAAAAAGGTTTCCAAATTGCGTATAACCCCGTAAACAAGGTGATCTCCATAAATGGATCTAATATCCTGTGGGCTATTTTGCGAAGAAATGTTGTTGCTCCGATTCGCCAAAGATCTAGCAAACTTTTTGGATAGTAAAATTTGCTGCAAGACACTAAGCCGATGTTGTTTTTTCCTAAAGGGTTCAACGCTTTTAGAACATTCCTGTTTATTACCAAGTCGATGTCGACGGTAAGTATCCGATCATGTTTTGCTTTTTTGAATCCGGTTCGTCTAACATGAGCCTGATGAAAATTCCAGTCTGGATCTCTTTCCACTTCAACGATCCTTGTAATATCCAGTGCGTTACAAGCGACAGCCACTTTCCGGATAACCTGACGCACATTTCTTGGCACGGGCTTATCTGTGCAAATGATAACTTCGCTTGGGTTCACGGCATAGTATGATGGCAACGTCCTTGGAATGAGGTCTATCTCATCCTTAACTGGCACCACGATACTAAAATTTATTTGTTTACCTGCTTCTCGACCCATCTGTATGTTTTCTCCAATCCCTCGTGGTAGGTCACTTTGGGTTGCCAATTCACCTTCTTCCTAAGCAAAGTTATGTCCGCGTTTCTGCTTCTAACACCGACAGGCTTTGTCAAGTCATGTTTCTTCTTGATATTCTTGCCGCTTATTCTGATAATCATGTCTGCTAATTCGTTTATCGTGATCGCTTTATCCGAGCCAATGTTCAAAGGTTCTTGGCAATCGCTTTCCATTAAGAGTTTTGTAGATTCTAAACAGTCATCTATGTAAAGGAAAGATCGGATTTGTTTTCCGTCTCCCCAAATTACAATAGATTCGCCATCTTTTGCCGTAGCCACCTTTCTGCAGAGGGCAGCTGGAGCTTTCTCTCTTCCGCCTTTGTATGTTCCCTCGGGACCATAAATGTTGTGATAGCGTGCTATTCGAATTTTTAACCCATAATCTTCCTCAAAGCTTTTGCACATAATTTCGGTGAAAAGTTTCTCCCAGCCATAGGGGGTTCCCGGTTGTGCTGGATATGCATCCAACTCTTTCAGGTCAGCTATGTAAGAGTCATCTTTTTGCAATTGATGTGGATATATGCAAGCTGAACTAGAAAAAAAGAATCTTTCTAAATTGTTTTCTACGCAAGCCTTCAGCACATTAGCGTTGATTAACGCATTGTCGTGCATAACATCTGCTTTCACTCTCGTGATAAAACCGATTCCACCCATGTTGGCGGCGAAATTGTAAACCTGTTCCATGCCATTCGCAACCTTGAGCGCGCCTTCTTCATTCCTCAAATCCATCAACACAAACTCATCGGCGTAACTTTTCATGAATTCAGGCTTTTTGATGTCTACACCTCTGACCCAATGGCCTTCATCTTTTAGATACTTGACCATGTGGCTTCCGATGAATCCACCGGCTCCAGTTACAAGTATTTTCTTCACGTTTTTCACTTCCATTTTAATCCATAAGCAATATATTTACAAGGCAAGTTCCTATCTTTCAATACTCGCCACACATCAATAACAATTTGGGCTTTATTGAAATCTTTAGTGTCTAGTTCAGAAAATTCTGGCCAAGGAACCGCTATAAAAACTATTTCACCGTGACGAACACAAGTCCTCATGCTATCTGCAAACTTGGCTTCCTTCAACTGGTGCTTAGCGTTCTCCACTCCAGACGGATCATAAATCGCAATTTCATATCCTTTTTTTTGAAGCGCACGCGCAATTTCCAATGCTTGCGATTCCACAGTTATTGAAGTGTTTGGTTTGTAGGTTATACCCAAGATGCTCACCCGTCTCTTGTGGAAACTTTCAATTAATTGTGTAGATCTCGAAATCTGTTCTTGGTTGACCTGTTGTATGGCGTCACACAAATAAGGTGATGCGCCAAACTTCTCGGAAACCCTCATGAATGCAACGACGTCTCTAGGAAAACATGGGCCCCCAAATCCCAGGCCGCCTCTGAACATTTTCTTTCCAGCTATCCGTGGGTCTAACTTCAGGATTTCCGCTATACGATCTATGTCAGCACCAACTTTTTCACAAAATTCGGTAACGGTGTTGATGAAGCTTATCTTGTTCACCAAAGCCAAGTTTAGCGCGAACTTTGCGGTTTCAATGTTTATGATGTTGCTACGTATTATCAGGGTGCCGTTGGAAACAACTTTTTTCCAAACATTCTCCAGTTTCTTCCCTGCATCTATGTTAGACTCGCCAATCAAAATATAATCAGGATTCTCAAACCCTTCTATTACATCTCCCAACGCAATCATAGCAGGATTATAACAAATTCCTTTAATTTTGGATTCTACCTGCAAACGGCTCAAAAGGGGGATAATTTCACTGTTCATATCTGTAGGGTTAACAGTGCTAACCACCACTAAAACCTGATTACTATCAGTAAGATAAGGCGCCATCTCTTTCAAAACAGATTTCACATTTTTTGGGCTATAACCTTCAGTTTGCGTCCCAACAACTACGAAAATCACATTGCAATCTCGAAGCAAACCAAAATCCGTAGAAACTTCGAATTTGTCATCATATTGTCCCAAATATTTGTTCACATTTTTTTCCGTGAAGTGTCCACGGTTCTTTATTTGATTCACAACTCTTGAACTTGCATCTACCGCTTTCACTTCGAAATGCTTAGCCATTACAAGAGCCAACGGCAGCCCCACTTTTCCAACGCCGACCACACCAATATTTTCAACCATAATCCTTCAAGCCTCCTTAGCTTTTAGGAGTGTAAACAATGCGCGCGCCATGCATAAATATGATTGGCAGTTCGTGAACCTTTGAACGCAAAATCCAACCAACGAACAGAGTAGCCACGAGAAACAAACCAATTCTCTAGTTCTTCCTTCCTACTTGGGTCATGTAATTCAACAACCCAAGACTTTATTCTCTCTAGTATCGGTTCTGCTCCTTCCAAAACTTTCCATTCTCCACCTTCAACATCAACCTTTATTAAGTCAATTTCTGTGTTAGGGAAAAATGAAGCCAAAGTTACGGTTTCAGCAAACCCATGACTGTCGTGATAAGAAAGTTCCATTGTTTGTCCATCAACGTTAGAAACTGCTTTTCTTATGCACTTTACATCATCAAACTTTTCTAAGTTACTTTCCAACTCCTTGAAAATTGACGGAATAGGTTCAAAGGCGTAGATTTTCTCGAAGTTTCCGTGGAGAAGTTCTGAGTAATATCCGTAGTTCGCACCTATATCAAGGAAAACATGTCCGCTGGCTGATTTAAGAAATGAACTAACAGGTTTCTCGTGTATGGCAAACAAAACAGCAAGTTTTCTCTTCAACTTCGATAGGCTCACCCTTTTTTCACCATACTCTCAATCCAACGATACGTGTTCGTCAAACCTTCAACATACAAAGTTCTAGGCTGCCAATCAATAACCTTTTTGATCAAAGTTAAATCCGCGTTTCTCTCGCGTATACCCTGAGGCATGCATGGTAATTAACCAAGTGTGACCCAATGAAAACTTTTCCATCAGTCACAAGCGCTCTCAATTCTTCAACACTCCTCCCCAAAAATTTTTGCTGCTGGATTGCTTTATAAGGTTTCTTTAATTGTTTCGCGCGCCCATTAAGAAATAGTACGCGCTGAAGACACATGTCTTCACCGATCAATTTCTAAAAATTCCAAAACCATATTTGTTGAAACCAACATAGCGCCGCGCGCGCAAAGTCCTTGTGCTGGACATAACTCCTCTGACATTCTATCTTAATTCGATACTTGAAACCTGTGTAGCAGTAAGAGCAAATATGCGTGCGCATGACCTAATTCTCTAAGAGAGATCCTTATGGTTTATTGATCACAGGTTCTCGCGCACGCGCATACCGACAACAAATTTTATGAAGAGTTGTTCAGAAATACTTGGAAGCGTTTGGAGAAATGAAAATGAACGGAAATTATGCCATTCTAAAGAATAATGTCTTGATTAAGAAGGATGTAATTCTTCAATATTTAGCCGTGATAGGAAAAAATGGTTCGAAAAAAGCAAAACATAGATGTGCGCGCGCAATAAATCTGGAACCTATGAAAAAGAAGGGGATTTAATGATGATAAGCAAAAAAGCTGGTTTTGGTGAAAGAGTAAAGATAGGAGAGAACAGTGTCATTAAGGACGGTGCGATCATAGGTGATGACGTTATCATATTTCCCAACGTGTACATAGGCGAGAATACAAGAATCGGTGAGGGAAGTATTGTACAGTACAGTGCCTTCATAGAACATAACTGCAACATAGGAAGGCATTGTAGGATAGGCACCAACGCGGTGTTGAGGAGAGAAACCAATATTGGTGATCACTCTATATTTGGATCGCTGAGTGCTAGTGAAGGCAAGAACTGGATCGGTAATCATGTTCTGATACATAGTCAATGTCACCTAACTACGGGAATCATCATTGAGGATTGGGTGTTTATCGCTCCTCTCTTTGTTGGCGCTAACGACCCAAACCTTCTACATGGAAGAAGACACCTAAAGAAATTCATGCCTAAAGCACCTCACATCAAATTTGGAAGTGCAATAGCTGTGAACGTTACTCTTCTTCCCGGAGTAGTTATAGGCAGAGAGTGCCTAATAGGAGCGTCTAGCCTAGTGACTAAAGATCTGCCTGATTTTTCAGTTGCTTATGGTACACCAGCTAAGGTCGCAAAAAGTGTTGAAGACGAGTGGAGACTGCCTGAAGAGCTGTATCAGGAATTCAGAAAGAGAGTTAGCGAGGAGGATTTGGCGAAGCTCAAGGATCGGCTTCTCAGTGATTATAGGTAACAAGTGCGCGCGTATACCATAACGGAATTGTATGCAGTTTATTATTCCTCAACCCTTACCGCTACGCCGGTCGCGGTATGGCGGTAAGGACGCACACGGATTTTTATGCCGTTGCATACATTCGATCGCTATTTCTAAAGCCCTTAAGCCGTCTTCTCCGGAGACAGGG
>Ga0224506_10001122_pt1 | contig 19570 bp, 22 predicted proteins | sample SF_Jan12_sed_USG_2_FD_169108 | JGI IMG/M metagenome (GOLD analysis project Ga0224506, IMG submission 169108) | Sediment microbial communities from San Francisco Bay, California, United States - SF_Jan12_sed_USGS_8_1 | ecosystem: Environmental > Aquatic > Marine > Sediment | place: USA... | reverse complement strand
GCGGAAATACATCGTTGAGACAGCCGTACCTTATGGCCCGTGGCTTGCCATCGGCCTGGCAGGTGTTATCGGCGTCTGGATACTCCGGGCGCGAGTGACGGCGAAGACCGGTGGGGGACAGCGCGAATGATTCCCCTATTGCCCGTATTCTCTATCGTTTATCGAGCCTACGCGATTGTCTGGGAAAATCTCCGAACGCTGATTCGCGCAGCGTTATTGCCAGGCCTCGTACTGGTAGTTCTCCAGGTCGTCGAGGATGCCGTTGTGCCAGGCAGGATGCTGAGCGTCGTTTTCTGGCTTGCAGGGCTGCCGTTCGCGGCACTGATCGCAGTGGCGTGCCACCGGGTCTTTCTTCTCGGGCCTGCGTCGCTCGATAACCCCTGGTCCCTGTTCTGGTCCGATCGTGAGTCATCGTTTCTCACGTGGCTCGTCATTCTTGGCGTTGCGACCTATTTACTGTCGCTGGTCCTCGGCGTTGTCTTCCTGATGGCACCGGATCGTTGGCTGCGAGTAGCGTTGTTCCTGTTTGCGCTCATCTACCTGCAAGGGCGTTTTAGCATGGTGTTGCCGGCGACGGCGGTCGGTGAGCGGATGTTCCTGTCCGGTTCGTGGTATCTGACCTCAGGTAACGGACTGCGATACGCCGTTGCGCTGGCGATACCTGTCGCGTTCGCAATCATAGTCATGCTGCTGCTGATCTCGCTTGCCGGCTTTCTGCCCACACCCGTGTTCACGATCGTGATCACCGCCTGGTTCGTCTTTACCGGCGCGGTCGAGATTGCGGTCCTGTCTCTGAGCTACAAGTTCCTGACAGAGTCAGACCTTGAAAGCGGTCCCTGGTGACGGGGAATCGCAACCGTAAACCTCACGCCACCGTCGACGTTCTCCGCTGCAATGCGGCCGCCGTGCCCTTCGGCGATCAGGCGAGCAACGTAAAGCCCCAGGCCAAGATGGCGTGATTCCTCGCCGCTGCGCACCGAGACCATCGAATCGAACATCTGCGAGCGCATCCGCTCCGGCAGCTCGGGACCGGGGTTCGTAACCGAAACGAGCAGTTCCTGGTCCTTCTCCTCGAGGGACAGCGTGATCGTGTCGCCCTCCTCGCTGAAGTCCACAGCGTTGTCGACAAGCTTGTCGAGCATCTGGATGAGGAGCTCCGGTGAGCCCGTTGACTGCGCAGAGTCGACCTTGCACACCAACCCGAACAACCGGTTCCTGTAAACATCCCGGTAGGCCGCCGTCGTCGATTCGAGCACGGCGCGCATGTCGAACGGCTCCGGCTCCGCGTGAGCCATCAACTCCTCCACGCGACTGGCTTCGCTCATCGCGCTGAGAATACGGCGCAGGCGGTCGGCACCCTCACGCGCCCTGGCCGTGTACCCGTGCGACGCTTCATTCAACGGCTCGTGCTCGAGATTCTCGAGCGAGGACGTCACGATGGCGAGTGGCGTTCGCAGTTCGTGCGAAAGTTTGGATGCAAGCGATCGCAGGTACGCGTTGTATTCCCCGAGCTGCTGCAGCACCCACGAGAAGCTGCGTGACAGGTCGCCAATCTCGTCGTCAGCGAGCGCGCTCGGCAGCGCCGATGACAGGTTTTCCGTCTCAAGCGCGTCTTCGGCAGCGATCGACAGCGCCCGGATGCGACGCGACAACCAGGTTGCGTACCCGAGCAGGGCGCCCGCCACCACGAGCGTCGTGAGCAGCGTGACGTTGATAAGCCGCGACAGACCTTCGTTCCTCTGGCTCAATATTGCCTGGGTTCCGCGTTGCAGCACGACGGCGCCGACAACCTCGTCGCCGACGGTCACGGGTGCCGCGACGGCGACAATCGCCGTGCCTGTCGACGCATTCCTGAACCAGGTGCCGGTCTCCCGACCCTCCAGCGCAGCGCTCACGTAGGGTTGCTGTTCGCGCCCCAACGGATCGGGTTCAGCGAAGGCCGCTTCCCTGCCTTGCTCGACGAGCAGGTCGTAGACGCGCCTCGCCAGGCCGCCGCCCGACTGGGCGCCACCGCCCGGCGCCAACTCCCCGGCCGCACCGATGCGCCAGCCGCGGAAGTCGGTAAGAATCAGGCGCGTGTCCGACTGCACGTAGAGCGCGGCGATGCGGTCGAGTTCCTCTATATTGCTCATCGCCCTACCGGGCGTGCGCCCTGTGAATGAGCTACTGCGCGTACCGGCCTGCTGTGCATTCGGCGTGTTCTGCACGCTCAGGCCCAGGTGGGTGCCCAGCAACCCCGACGGAATACGGGCCTCGACGCGATAGCCGCCCGGGATGTCCTGCCAGAATGCCGAGATCGTCGGTTCAGGCTCGAAGCCATAGGCCGACTGCCTGTAGCTGATGATGCGCCCGGGCGCTTCGGCGGCGAAGGAGATCGCCTCTCTCAGGTAGGGTGGACTGCTGCTCGCCAGGGTAACGCGATCGGCAAAGCGCGATGCGCCGTCGACCAGGAGCGACTGCGGCGTTGCGTAGACGACGCTGCGATCCATGACTTCGACATAAAGATACGTCGCCTGCGCGTATGACGCGACGGCAAAACGGATGGGACCATCGGCGCCCCGAATCGAACGCAGGGAGTCGGCCGGAAGCGTCCAGTCGTCGAAGTAGCCATCGATCTTCGGCCGGGACTCCAGCCTGTGCACGTACAATTGATCGCCGGTCCCATAGGACTTGTCTCGCACGGGAAACTCTTCGCTATGCTGCACCATGGAGCCCGCGATCGCCCGCGCCGTGTCGGCAAGCATTTGCCGCTGGCCATCGCGGAGCGCGATTTCCGTTTCCCTAATAAACTCGCAGCCAGCCCAGGGCAGCATCAGGGTGAGCAAGCTGACGAGTAGCAGCTGGCGGCGAAGGTTCATCGCACGCTAGTCGCTTATCCAGCGATAGCCCATACCGTAGACCGTCTCGATGGAGTCGAAGCTGCTGTCGATAGCATGGAACTTGCGACGAATGCGTTTGACGTGTGACGTAATCGTGTTGTCGTCGAGGACGGCCTGTGCTGCATCCATAAGCTGTTGCCGGTTCTTCACGTGCCCGGGGTAACGCGCCAGCGCATGCACGAGCCAGAACTCGGTCAATGTCAGCCCGACGGGCTGGTCCTGCCAGTGCACCGTCATGCGCTCGGTATCGATACTCAGATCGCCTCGCGTGATACGGCCTGTGCTGCCCTGCGGTTTCTGCATCGCGTCCATGCGGCGAAACAGTGCGGCCACGCGCGCCATCAGGTGCGGCAGGCTGATGTCCTTGGTGAGGTAGTCGTCCGCGCCCAGGCGCAGCCCGGACACGGCGTCGAACTCGCTGTCCCGCGCCGTCAGGAAGATAATCGGCAGGTCCGCGGCGCGCGAGCGCAACTCGCGACACAGCTCGAAACCCCCTTCGACGTCGTCCTTGAGGTTCACATCGATGACGACGAGGTCGGGCAGGCGGCTCTCGAACGCATCGAGTGCCGGCTGCCGAGCATCGTAGCCGTCGACCACGTAGCCCTCCCGGCTGAACGCCGCCGCATAGTTTTCCCGGATTGCCGCCTCGTCTTCGACGATCGCTATTCGTTTGGCCACTGGGGTCCCCTTGTTGAATCATCACAATTTGCCACATTCCGCCCGTGCATTGCCATGGCACAGGCCCCGGTACGGCCCATTGCTCCCGTTAAATAACTATCACGCCAAAGGGAGGCTGCAATGCAAACCATCAAATCCGATCTTCGATCCTGGCTGTGGATCCTGGCCCTGCTGCTCGTGCTGCAGGCGTATCCGGAGCCTGCATCCGCCAGCGAAACCATGCCCGACAAGGTACAAACCGGCAGCCTCCTCTGGCGCATGGAACAGGGATACACGACCGCGACCACGCTCAACACGGATGTGCAAATGAACATCAGCGGCCTCGTGGCGCGCGTGAAAGTCCGCCAGGAATTTCGCAATGAAGGCGGCGAGTGGGTCGAGGGCATCTACGTTTTTCCGCTGCCGGACAAGGCGGCGGTCGATCACATGCGCCTACACGTTGGCGAGCGCTTTATCGAGGGAGAGATACGTGAAAAGGAACAGGCAAAGAAGGAGTACGAGCAAGCAAAGCAGAGCGGAAAGAAGGCCAGCCTCGTCCAACAACAGCGCGCCAACCTGTTTACGACATCAGTGGCAAACGTCGCACCCGGAGAACTGGTGGTCGTCGAGATCGAGTACCTGGAAGACCTTCGCTATGAAGATGGCCGCTTCAGTATCCGCTTCCCGATGACGCTGACGCCCCGCTATATCCCGGGGCAGGCGCTGCCGGACAGGCAGGGCAGCGGCTGGTCGGCGAACACCGACCAGGTCAAGGATGCGTCCCTGATTACGCCACCGCAGGTCACGCGCTCTGCGAATCACAAGATATCGTTAACGGCCGACATCGATGCCGGCATGCCGCTCGAGATCATCGCGAGTCGCTATCATCCGGTCAGCATTTCCGAACGAAACGGACGCTACACGGTCGAGCTGTCCGGCCAACGGACCACCATGGACCACGACTTCGAGCTCGTATGGCAGCCGATTCCTTCGGCCGAGCCGCGTGCCATGACCTTCACCGAGACCGTCGACGGCAAGCCGTATCACCTGCTCATGGTTATGCCACCCAACCAGCAAGAGGAGCCGGGGGCGCGGATGCCCCGCGAGACGATCTTCATCGTCGACACCTCCGGTTCGATGCACGGTGTGTCGATGGCGCAGGCGAAGCGCGCCGTGGATCTCGCGATCCAGGCGCTGAAGCCGGGCGACCTGTTCAACGTGATCGAGTTCGATTCCTACACGACGGCGCTGTACCCGCACAGCATGCCGGCATCTCCCGGCAACGTCGCCAACGCGAGGAACTTCGTACAGCAGCTCCGGGCGGACGGCGGTACGGAAATGCGCCCCGCGCTCAAGCTTGCGTTGCGCACGCCCGCGCAGGAATCGCATTTGCGGCAGATCGTCTTCATCACGGATGGCAGCGTCGGCTACGAAGACCAGATGTTCTCAATGATCGAACAGAACCTTGGCGCGGCACGCCTGTTCACGGTTGGCATCGGCTCGGCCCCCAACAGCCTGTTCATGCGCAAAGCCGCCGAAGCCGGGCGCGGTACTTATACGTTCATCAGCGCCCTGCACGAGGTCAGCGAGAAAATGGAGGCGCTATTCCGCAAGCTCGAGCATCCGCAGGTCACCGACATTACGCTGCACTGGCCGAGCGGCGTCATCGTGGACAGCTACCCGGCGTTCGTACCGGACCTGTACCTGGGTGAGCCGGTATCGGTCAGGGCCCGGGCCTCCAATGCATTTCGTCGTGGCGACGTCCTGCGCGTCACCGGCAATTCGGTCGCCGGTAGCTGGGCGGCCGACCTGTCGCTCGATTCGCCCGTGCAGAGCGAAGGCGTCGGCGCGTTGTGGGCGCGTGCCCGTATCGGCGAGCTGATCGACCAGGAGCGGCGCGGCGGCAACGCCGAAGAGTTGCGGTCGGGTATTCTCGAAACCGCCCTGGCGCATCATCTTGTCAGCAAGTACACGAGCCTGGTCGCCGTGGACAAGACACCCGTACGCCCCGCCAGCGATCCGTTATCGAGTGAGCAGGTGCCGAACCTGATGCCGTACGGTCAAAGCACAAACGCCATCTTCGGGTTCCCCGCAACGGCGACCGGTGCGCCGGCGATGCGCGTCATGGGAGCGGCATGGCTGCTGGCGGCTCTCCTCTTCTTTGTGCTGCTCAGAACGAGCAAGCGGCGGTCACGTGGCCGGCGTTCGTAGGGCCAGGGTCCCGATCGTGTCAGCCCTCCTGGCGCTTGGGTTCTGGCAGTTCGGCCATGGCGCGTACATTCCCGCCAAGGCCTGGCTCGCCCAGGAACTGATGCAGCGCGCCTGGGTGCGCACGGGCAGTGGCGAGGAGCGCGCGACGCCCTGGCCATGGGCGGACACGTATCCGGTTGCACGGCTGACGGCGAAGCAGCAGGATATCGACCTGATCGTGCTGGCCGGTGGCTCGGGGCGCACGCTCGCTTTCGGGCCGGGTCACCTGAGCGCGAGTGCGATGCCGGGCCAGACGGGAAACGCGATCATCGCGGGGCATCGCGACACGCATTTCCAGTTCCTGAGAAACGTCGCCGTCGGTGAATTGCTCGGCATGGAAACGCCGCAAGGCCAGCGCCACGTCTACGAGGTTGTGGGCGTCGATATCGTCGATGCCCGCAGGGGCAGTCTCGTTCTCGATACGGATGCCGCGATGCTGACACTCGTTACCTGCTACCCGTTCGATGCACTCGAGGCCGGCGGTCCGCTGCGGTATGTCGTTACGGCAAGGATGATGTTCTGAGAGCGTAAACGCGCAGCAGCGCAGCGACGCTCATGGCGTCCGTAATGTCGCCCGCAACCACCATTTGCACGGCGTCCGCCAACGGCAGTCTGCGTATCGCGAGATCCTCGGTTTCCTCGAAGGCGGTCTCCGCGAACGTGAGGTCCGTCGCGACGAAAACGTGGCCAACCTCGTCCGTGATCGAGTTGCTGGTATGCAGGTCCATGAGCTTCGACCAGTTGGCGGCGACGATGCCGGTTTCCTCGCGCAGCTCGCGCCGGGCCGCGTCGAGCGGATCCTCGGCGAGCGGCGCGCCGCCCATGGGGACTTCCCACGAATATTCGCCGAGCGTGTAGCGGTCCTGGCCGACCAGCCAGGTGTGCTCATCGTCGTCCAGCGGCACGATAGCCACGGCCCGGTTCTTGAAATGCACATGGCCGTAAGCGTTGCGGCCGCCGCCGGGATTGATAACCTCGTCCTCCCGGACCTGCATCCAGTCGTTCTCATAGACGACCTTTCCGGATAGTCGTTTCCAGCCCATCAGTCGTGCTCCACCCCGGCGCCCTTGCCGGTCTTGAGTTTCATCGCCAATACCTGTATTCGTCCATCTTCATCATAGCCCATCGAGTCCCCGTGAATTCCCAACCCGCCAGACTGACGCAAGGGCCCGTAGGTCGTCACCTGATCGCCATGACCGTACCGGTCCTGTTCGGTATCACGACGCTGATGGCGCAGTCGTTCATCGACACCTATTTCCTGGGGATGGTTGGCGACCGGGAACTGGCCGCGTACAGCTTCGGCTTTCCCATCCTGATGATCGTGACCAGCGTGGCGATCGGCCTCGGCGCGGGAACCTCGTCCGTCGTGGCGCGCGCGATCGGCGCGGGCGATCACCGGCGCGCCAGGCGCCTCTCTACCGACAGCCTGCTGTTGTCGTTTCTCGTCACGGCGGCGCTGTCGCTGGTGGGCATCCTCACGATCGAACCGCTGTTCCGCCTGCTTGGCGCCCCGGCAGACATGATTCCGATGATCCGGACATTCATGACGATTCTCTACTGCGGCGTGCCGTTCCTCGTCATTGGCATGGTCGGCACGAGCAGCATGCGCGCAACCGGCGATACGGTGCTGCCGAGCAAGCTCATGGTCGCGGGCGCGATTCTGAATGTCGGACTGGACCCGATTTTCATTTTCGGCCTGGGACCTTTTCCGGCGCTGGGCCTGAATGGCGCGGCGATTGCGGCGCTGCTCGCACGCGGCGTGATGTTTGCGGGAACCATCTATTTCCTGGCGTTTCGACTCGACCTGATCAGCTTCAAGAAAGCCGAACCCGGCGAGGTGCGACGCTCCTGGCAGGACATCCTGCACGTCGGCCTGCCCGCGGCCGGGACTAACGCGATTGTCCCCGTCGGCATGGCATTGATCACGGCGATGATCGCGCGCTACGGGCCGGAAGCCGTCGCGGGGTTCGGCGTTGCCAGCCGGGTCGAGTCGATGGTCCTTGTCATTTACTACGCGATGTCGTCGATCATCGGCCCGTTCGTCGGACAAAACCTGTCGGCAGGAAAGGAGGACCGCATCCAGCATGCACTGCGGCTCTGTGCGCGCTTCTGCGTCGTCAGCGGCCTGGTCATCGCCGCCGGTCTTGCCCTGCTGTCCGGCGTCGTTCCCCAGTTGTTCAGCGACAATCCCGCCGTGACGGACGTCACCCGACTCTTCATGTGGATGGCACCGATAAGCTACGGTGCGTACGGTCTCGTCATGGTCGTCAACGCGGCGTTCAACGGGCTCGGCAACCCCATGCCCGGCGTTGCTATCAGCGTGACACGCATACTGGTCCTCTACGTGCCGCTGGCGTTCGTGGGCAAGTCCCTCTTCGGCATAGCCGGAATTTTCGGCGCCTACGCCGTTGCGAACATCCTGTCCGGGACGTTGGGCTTCTTCTGGGCCAGGAGCAATGCGCACCGGCTGTGTGCGCTTCGCGCTGCCGAGAGCGCCTAGTGAACGTCCTTTAGCCGGGCCGTCGGGCGTCGCACATAACCGAGGTGCATGCCGATGCCGCGGCTGGCCATGAAGAGCAGCAGCGCAAACCACAGGCCGTGGTTACCGAATGACTGCGTGAGATACCAGGCCGGGAGAAATACGCCGAAGGTCGAGAAGATCATGATGTTGCGCATTTCCCTGGCGCGGGTCATGCCGACGTAGACGCCATCGTAGAGAAAACACCACACCGAGATCAGCGGCGATGCGATCAGCCAGGGCAGGTAGACCATTGCCGTCGTGCGTACGTCCGGCAAGTCGGTCAGGATGCGAACGATGAGCGGTCCGGCAAGCGCATAGGCGACGGTAAACCCGGCAGCGAAGAGCAGTGACCACTTCAACGTGAGCCGTACCGTGTAGCGCAGGGTCTCATCGTTTTTCTGCCCCACCGCTTTGCCGACCATGGCTTCCGCGGCGTGCGCGAGCCCGTCGAGCCCCAGCGATGTCAGGTTTTGAAAGTTCATGAGTACCGCGTTCGCGGCGAGGATGGCGGGGCCGAGACGCGCACCCTGTGCGGTGACGAAGGCGAACGTAAACATCAGCGCGATGGAACGGATGAACAGGCTCGCATTGACCGAGAAGAAGGCGCGGTAGGCGGCGAGGTTGGTCAGTCGCGCCAGTGGCCAGTGGCCCTCGCGGTGGCGAAGTGCGTCGATGGCAAACGCGGTCCCGACCAGCAACCCCGAATACTCGGCTATGACGGACGCAAGCGCGACACCATCGACCTTCATGCCGAAGACGACGACAAAGAGGAGGTCGAGCACGATGTTCGTGATGTTGATCGTCAGGAAGATGAGCAGCGGCACGCGTGCGTTTTGCAGGCCGAGAAACCAGCCGATCAGTGCATAGTTCGCAAGCGTGCCCGGCGCGCTCCACACGCGTATCGAGAAGTACGTTGCCGCGTGTTGCTGCGTTTCGGCATCGCCGCCCAGGAGGGAAATGGCGAAGCGGCCAACAGGCACCTGCAGGAGAAGAATGGCGACGGCGATCGCGAGGCTGACGATCAGCGCCTGGCCCAGCGACACGCGCAGCCCGTCGTTGTCGTCCGCACCGAAGCTCTGCGCCGCGATGCCCGTGGTGCCCATGCGCAGGAAGTTCATGCTCATGTACAGGAACGTGAAGATCGTGCCGCCGATGGCGACGGCGCCGAGGTACGTGGGGCTCTCGAGGTGTCCCGTGACGCCCGTGTCGACCATGCCGAGCAAGGGCACGGAGATATTGGACAGGATCATGGGCGCTGCGATGCGCCACATGTCGCGGTCGGTCGGCAGGCGCCTGTCGGTCAAGCGCTCGTCATCCGAACGCGTTGACGCCTGTGAGTTCCTTGCCGATAACGAGTTGGTGGACGGTCTCGGTACCTTCGTAGGTAATCACGCTCTCGAGATTCAGCATGTGCCGAATCGGTACGTATTCGGCGCTGATGCCGGCGCCGCCGAGAATGTCACGCGCATCGCGCGCGATGTCGAGTGCCGCACGGCAGTTATTCCATTTCGCGAGCGATACCTGTGACGGGGTCAATTCACCCTTGTCCTTCAAGCGGCCGAGACGCAAGGCCAGCAATTGTGCCGTGGTGATGCGTCGAGCCATGTCGGCGAGACGAATCTGCATGGCCTGCGTGTGGGCAACCGGCTTGCCGAACAATACGCGGTCCTGTGAGTAGTTTAGTGCTTCGTTGAGGCAGGCCTGTGCTGCACCGATGACACCCCAGGCGATACCGTAGCGCGCCTGCGTGAGGCAGCTAAGCGGGCCCTTGAGCGACGAAACACCGGGGAGCACGCTTGCCCTGGGCACGCGTACATTGTCAAAGAACTGGGCGCCCGTTACCGAGGCGCGCAGCGAGAACTTGTTCTCGATCTCCTGCGTCGCATAGCCGGGCATGTCCTTCTCGACGATGAAGCCCTTGACGCCCTCGTCGGTCTTCGCCCAGACAACGGCAGCGTCGGCGATCGGCGCATTGGTGATCCACATCTTGGCGCCGTTGATGATCCAGTCGTCGCCGTCTTTCTTCGCGTGCGTCTTCATGTTGCCGGGGTCCGAACCGCCATGTGGTTCGGTCAGCCCGAAGCAACCGATCGCTTCGCCGCGCGCCATGGCCGGCAGCCAGCGGTCCTTCTGTTCGTCGGACCCGTAGGCGTGGATCGGGAACATGACGAGGCTCGATTGCACCGAGACAAAGCTGCGCAGGCCGCTGTCGCCGCGTTCCAGTTCCTGGCAGATCAGGCCGTAACTGACGCCGTTGAGGCCGGCGCAGTCGTAACCGTCGATCGAGCTGCCGAACAGGCCGAGTGCCGCGACCTCGCCGACGAGCTCCATGGGGAAGGTGTGCTGCTCGAAAGCTTCGCGCATGAGCGGAATGACCCGATCGTCGACAAAGCGGCCGACGGTATCCTTGACCATGGCTTCGTCTTCGCTGAGTTCCGAGCGAACGTCGTAGAGATCGAGTGGATCGAGTGCTTTTGCGCCCATGCTGGTTTTCCTGGGATTTAAGATTCGGGGCGTAGATTCTAGACCAGTTCCACCCTAGCGGCACTAGCGCTAAAAAGGTATCTGGAAGCGCTTGTACATCACCGAGAGGAGCCAGGCGGGGCCGATCATCATGAGCTGGAAGTCCTGGATGACGCCGCGAAGACTGCCGGGACCGCGTCGGCCGAGCCACAGGCCGACGGTACCCGCCACGAGCAGGGCCACGGAGATGCCGAGCTGTGGGTAGGGCGAGCGCGCCAGCCAGAGCTGCAGCGCCGCGATGCCGAGCAGGAAGGGCAGCATGCCGATCGCGAGCGACAGGGAGATGATGAAGTAGTAGATAGCTGTTGCCATCAGGAACGCGCTGCCCCAGTTGAGCAGCGGGGAAATCTCAAAAAATTCCGCGGGGACCGGCAGGTACCAGAAGATGCCGATCGTACCAAGCACCACCATGGGCACGGCCGCCCAGTAGACGACCGGGTTGGTCAGGTCCTGGTGGCCTTGTTCGTAGCGCGTCAGCCAGTTGTCGATTTCGGTCATACGTCACAGTTTACGCGTATTGTGTGACTTCTCTCGACATAACGACGTCAATTAAGGGTGCGTTCAGCTTCGGGAGGATTACAATGCACTTCAAGAATTCCCGGAATCCACGAAAGCCAAAGGAAAGATCATGATTAACCGATCTGGAAAAATCATTCTCGCTATCACTGTTGCGGCGTTTTTTGCCAGCGCCTGCACGACCCTCGATCCGTACACGCGCGAGGAAAAGACCAGCAAGACCGCGAAAGGCGCCATGATTGGCGCCGGTATTGGCGCTGTAGTCGGCCTGATTTCCGGTGACGATGCCGTTGAGCGCCGTCAGCGCGCCTTGATCGGTGCCGGAGTCGGTGCCCTTGCCGGCGGTGCCGTTGGCAATTACCAGGACAGGCAGGAAGCGAAGTTGCGCGCCGAACTCGAGGGTACCGGTGTCAGCGTTTACCGTGACGGCGATAACATCACGCTAAACATGCCCGGCAGCATTACGTTCGCGACAGACAGTTCCGATTTGAGCCCGGCCTTCTTCGACGTATTGAATTCTGTCGGCAAGGTGCTGGGCGAATTCGACAAGACGGTCGTTGAGGTTGCAGGCCATACCGACAGCAGAGGGTCGGATGCCTACAACCAGAGCCTGTCCGAGCGTCGCGCCGCTTCGGTTGCGACCTACCTGCAAGGCCAGGGAGTCATGTCGCAGCGCCTGATCACTGTCGGCCTGGGCGAGTCTCGTCCGGTCGCTGACAACAGCACTGCGGACGGGCGCCAGGCAAACCGCCGCGTCGAGATAACCATGGTGCCGGTTACCCAGGGGTAGCCTGCGGCAAGGAACAAGGAAGCACGGAGGCCAAGGATGGCCGACCGTGCTTTTTTTTGTCTTGGTAAAGACGTTTACCCAACGCGACGAGGGCGCATGGATCGAGGTGTCCGGATTCGTTCGGCGCCTGCTGTCCGACGATGACGACGGCTCACGTCACCAGCGTTTCATTATCGATATCGGCAATCGCCAGACGCTGCTGATTGCGCACAACATCGACCTCGCCAAGCGCGTTCCTCTCGGTATTGGCGATCGTGTGCGCGTGCGCGGCATGTACGAATGGAATGACCTGGGTGGCCTCGTGCACTGGACGCACCATGACCCGTTGGGCGTAGAGGACGGCGGCTGGGTGCGTTACCGGCGCCGGGAGTACCGCTAGTCCGGGGCAGGCCGGCGCATAAAAAAGGCCGCGCGAGGCGGCCTTTCCTGCGATTTGTCAGCGGAGCCTACACCGCCATCGCGTTGCGCAGTTTGTTGATGGCATTGGCCTCGAGCTGGCGAATTCGCTCAGCCGATACGCCGTACTCATCGGCAAGCTCGTGCAACGTCATCTTGCTCTCCGTCAACCAGCGAGCCTCGATGATGCGACGGGCGCGGTCATCGAGAACTTCCAGTGCCGCCGTCATGCGCGTCGTCGCGTCATGGTTGAAATCGGCGGCCTCTACCTGCATGGCGGGATCGGCATCCGGCGCGGGCAAATAGGCTGCGGGTGTAAAATTGCGGTCGTCATCGAGGTCCGGGGTCGGGTCGAAAATGGCATCGCGCGAGTGCAGGCGCTTCTCCATCTCCGTGACTTCCGTGGCGCTTACGCCGAGGTCGTCGGCCACGGCCTTCGTCTCCGCCGCAGACAGCCAGGCAAGGCTCTTTTTCTTCCCGCGAAGATTGAAGAACAGTTTGCGCTGCGCTTTTGTCGTGGCCACCTTGACGATGCGCCAGTTCTTGAGGACGAACTCGTGAATCTCGGCCCGAATCCAGTGCACGGCAAACGAAACGAGCCGCACGTCGTAGCTCGGGTCGAAGCGCTTGACTGCTTTCATGAGGCCTACGTTGCCTTCCTGGATCAGGTCGTTCAGCGGGAGGCCGTAGCCCGTGTAACCCTTGGCGATATGAACCACGAATCGCAGGTGCGCCATAACGAGCTCGCGCGCCGCTTCGAGATCTTCTTCATTCCGAAAGCGCGTAGCGAGTGACTGTTCGTCCTCCTTGGACAGAACAGGAATCGAACCAACGGCCTGGATGTAAGCGTCGAGACTGCCTACCGGGCCCGCCAGTGCGAAATCGCGTTGAGTTGTGGCTAAAGCGGTTGTCATCTATTGCCTCCGTTGTGGCGCTCAATTTTAGCACTCCGCGTCTTAGAGTGCTAACAGGTCCTGCAAGTTCCCGGTCCGAAGTCGGCCTGGGAGTCCCCGTTACCGCCCAAAATTGAATGACTGTTCAAAAATAGGCCAGAAAATTCGGCCTCTTGCGTGGCCGGGAATGAATCCTAGCGATTCTTGAATGTTAATTCAAGTATATGTACACTAGGCGCCATGCCAAGACATGCCGAATACAATCGCGACGCCGTGGTCGCCCAGGCCACAGCGGTCTTCTGGCAGCGGGGCTACGGCCAGACGTCGATTAGCGACCTCGTCGCCGCGACCGGACTTCAGCCGGGCAGTCTGTACGCCGCGTTCGGCAACAAGAAAGGCCTGTTCCTCGAGGTTGTCGACCGCTACAACCAGGCTTTTATCGGCAAGATTCACGGGCTGCGACGCGCGGACGGCAGCGCGCTGGCCAAGATCCGCGGCCTGCTGCAACAGATCGTGGACGACGCGATCCGTGGAAAAGCGGGCCGCGGCTGCCTGTCCGTCAACACGTTGCTCGAGATGGCGCAACACGACGCGGATATCGCCGACCGGCTAACAGCTTATAACGCCCAGGTGCGCAAGGCGCTCGCATGGCTGGTCAAGGATGCGCAAACGCAAGGCGACATCGCTGCCGATACCGATGCCAACGAACTGGCCACGTTTGTCGTCAACAACATCTGGGGGCTGCGCGTTATGTGCAAGAGCCGGCCCGACAGGGCGAGCCTCGACGCCATCGTCACCGGCGTGATGGCAGGGCTCAAAGGGCGCGGCTAACGCGGCTCGATGCGGCGCATGTGCCGGGCCGCTGTAAACCACGACCCGAACAGGCCAAGAAACACGCCCACACCGATGATCGCTGCCGCCTCTTCGAGGCTCATCGAGGCGATGGCTATGTTCGCCTGGTAAAGCCCCGCCAGCCGGGCTACGGGTCCCTGCAGCAGGAACAGACCGTAGTATACGAGCCCCAGCGCCAGGAGCCCGCCCGCCAGGCCGTACCAGAATCCGGTCCAGAGGAAGGGGCGCCGCACGAATGCATTGCTCGCGCCGATCAGCTTGGTCACTTCGATTTCGTCGCGACGATTCTCGATGTCGAGCCGGATCGTGTTGCCGATTATGACGACGATCGCGATGCCCAGCAGTGCAGCGCCGATCGCAATGGCCTGCCGAACGATATCGAGAATGGCGTGAAAGCGCTGCACCCATTCGGTGTCGACCTGGACATACTCGGTCTCCGGCAGGTTGCCGAGTTCCTCCTGCAGCAGGATCAGCGAGGCGCTGGTATTTCCCGCACTGGGCCGAACGACGAGGGTATGCGGAAGCGGGTTATCCGGAAGCCGGTCCAACGCGGCGCCAAATCCGGAAAGTTCCTTGAAGTCAGCCAACGCCCGCGTCGCGCTGATGAACGAAACCGATTCCACGTCCGCCCGCTGCTCGATGAGCCTCGCGAGCCCCGCAGCCGCTTCCTCGCCAGTCTCCTGTTTCAGAAAGATCGAGAAGTCCAGCGCGTTATCCCAACTGCCGCTGATCGAACGCGCGTTTTTCACAACGAGGTTAACGGCCGCCGGGAGAGCGAGTGTCACGGCGATGACCAGGACAATCATGAGGCTCGACAGAGGATGACGTACAAGGCGCCCAAGCGACCCGATCGCCACACCCATATGCCGGGCGAACCAGATAGCCAGCGGGCTGGATCGGCGTACCGGGGCGACCGCGTCGGCGTTGCGTGTTACAGCCACGGGTCGACCTCCTCCTCCGGTACCTGCTGGAGACGCCCGTCTTCGAGTGCAATGCGCCGGCACCCGAGCCGGTCGATCAGTGCGATGTCGTGGCTCGCTATGAGCAAGGTCACTCCAACTTCGTTGAAGCGGCGGAAAATACGCATCACCTCGAGCGACAGCTCCGGGTCGAGATTGCCCGTGGGCTCGTCCGCTATCAGGAGCTTGGGCCGCGAGACAATCGCCCGCGCAATACCGACGCGCTGCTGTTCGCCGGCGGACAAGGTCTCGGGCCGTTGTTTCTCCTTGTGCAACAACCCGACCTGGTCCAGTGCGGCACGCACCTTGCGCCCGGCTTCCCGGTGCCCGACGCCGGCGATGACCAGCGGCAGCGCCACGTTGTCGAATACAGGCCGGTCATAAAGCAGCTTGTGGTCCTGGAACACCATGCCGATCTGGCGCCGGTACGCGGGAATCCTGCGCCGCTTGACCCGACTCGTATTCTGCCCGTCAACGACGACGTGACCGTTGGTCGGCCGCTCGATCAGGGCAATCAGCCGCAACAGCGTGCTCTTGCCCGCGCCCGAATGGCCCGTGACGAAAACCATTTCACCCTTGTCGACCGACAGGCTCAGCCCGGACAGAGCCTCCTGCCCGCCGGGAAATCGCTTGGTGACGTTTTCGAGATGAATCATCAAGTCGCTGACTTCAGTCCTGGTGTCCCGATGCAAGCAGCGCATCCACAAAGTCGGTTGCGGAAAACGGCTGCATGTCCTCGGCGGCCTCGCCGATGCCGATAAAGCGGACCGGAATACCGATGCGATCGGCAATGGCGAGAAGGATGCCACCCTTCGCGCTGCCGTCCAACTTCGTCACGGTGAGACCGGTGACGCCGAGGGCCTCGTGAAACTTCTCGGCCTGGACGAGTGCATTCTGTCCCTGGCTGGCGTCGAGCACGAGCATGACCTCATGCGGCGCCGATTCATCACGTCGTGCGATCACGCGTTTGACCTTGGCCAGTTCGTCCATGAGACCCGACTGGCTTTGCAGTCGTCCGGCGGTATCCGCAAGAAGAATGTCGATGTCGCGCGCTCGCGCGGCGTCCATGGCGTCGAAGATGACAGCGGCAGGATCGGCGCCGGCCTGCTGGGCGATGACCGGCACGTCGTTGCGGTCCCCCCAGGCCTGCAACTGTTCAACCGCCGCCGCGCGAAACGTGTCGCCGGCGGCGAGCATGACCGAGAACCCCTGGTCCTTGAAACGTCGTGCCAGCTTACCGATCGTCGTGGTCTTGCCGGCACCGTTAACGCCGACCATCAGGATGACGTACGGCCCTGCGACCGCGTCTATCGTCAGCGGCTTCTCGACCGGCTCCAGGATGCCGCACAGGGACTTGTGCAACCCGCGCCGCAGCGCATCGAGGTCCTTGAGTTCTTTGCGAGCCAGGCGTTTTTGCAGGTCGGCGATAATGCGTTCGGTCGTGTCGACACCCACGTCCGCCATGACAAGCAGACTCTCGAGTTCCTCGAGCGTGTCCTCGTCAATCTTGCCGCCCGGAGCCAGGTTGGCCAGGTCATAGGTAAGCCAGCTATCGCCGCGATTGATGCGAGCTCGAAGGCGTTTGACGAAACCTCCGCGTTTCTCGGGTTTTTCCTTTTTCCCAAACATACGTTTACGATTCAGTTACTCGGGGTGAGGCGACAATGGCCAGACACAAACAAAGGGCTCAGTCCAAAGGAGGACGGCTGCGTATTGTAGCGGGAAACTGGCGCAGTCGCCTTTTGGATATCGCCGATGTCGACGGCCTGCGTCCGACCTCGGAGAGGATTCGAGAGACGCTGTTCAACTGGTTGTCCCCCCGCATTCACGGGGCAAGTTGCCTCGACCTGTACGCGGGGACCGGTGCGCTGGGACTGGAGGCTCTCTCACGCGGCGCGGCGACAGCCGTGTTCGTGGAACGTTCTGCCATCGCAGCTCGCCAGCTCCAGGAGAACATCGACGTTCTCGGTGCCAAGGGAGTGACAGTCGCCAACCAGGATGCACTGGCCTACCTGCGCTCCGCGTCCGGTCAACGCTTCGACATCGTGTTCCTGGACCCGCCGTTCGCGGACGACTTGCTTGGCGAAACGTGTAGACTATTGGCACAACAACGCCTGCTGTCAGAGGATGCGCTCGTGTACCTCGAGCAGGATCGATCGTCACCCGAGCCCGTATTGCCCGACGACTGGCAGGTGAAAAAGAACAAGACTGCAGGCAAGGTACGTTACATGCTCATTCAAACAGGTGCGTAACAGGAGCGACCAGATGAAACTTTCGGCACTGTACCCGGGGACGTTCGATCCGATAACGCTGGGACACGAGGACCTGGTGCGCCGGGCCGCACGGCTGTTCGACAAGGTGGTCGTCGCCATTGCACGCGATACCGGCGGCAAGGTGCCGATGTTTACGTTCGATGAGCGCGTCGCCATGGCCGAGGAGGCGCTGGCGGAACACGAAAACGTCGAGATCCGCGGCTATTCGGGCCTGACGGTCGAGCATGCCCGCAAGCATGGACACCAGGTCATCGTTCGCGGCCTGCGCGCCGTATCGGACTTCGAGTACGAATTTCAGCTCGCGAACATGAACCGCGCGCTGACCGAAGACGTCGAGACCGTGTTTCTAACCCCGACAGACAAGTACACCTATATCTCATCCACGCTCGTGCGCGAAGTTGCCACGCTGGGTGGCGACGTGTCCGGGTTCGTGTCGCCCAAGGTCAATGACGCGCTGCTTAGGGAAGTCGGCCGCAGCTGATCAGGTCTGGCAGGACTTGCAGTAATAGGTCGAACGCTGTCCCTGCACGAAAGCCCTGATGATCGTGTTGCAGCACCGGCAGTGTTCGCCCTCCCGGTCGTAAACCTCGAGTTGCTGCTTGAAATATCCGGGTTCGCCGTCGCCTCCGTAGAAATCCCGCAACGTCGTACCGCCCGCCTTGATGGCGCGCGCCAGGATGTCCTTGATGGCGTCGGCGAGCGTGTCGTAGCGATGGCGCGCGACGCGGCCGGCTGCACGTTTCGGGTTGATGCCGGCAAGAAACAGCGACTCGCTGGCGTAAATGTTGCCGACACCGACGACAACCTGTGCGTTCATGATGAACGGCTTGATGCTGACGGTGCGGCCCCGGGACTTGCGCCACAGGTACTCGCCACCGAACTCATCGCCCAGCGGCTCGGGGCCGAGTTTCGAAAGCAGGGGATGCGAGAGCGGATCCCGGCTCAGGTGGAACGACCCGAAACGGCGTGGATCGCGAAAGCGCAGGACCTTGCCCGAGTCGAGCTCGATGTCGATATGGTCGTGGATGCCGGCGGCCGTGCCCTGGTCCACGATGAAGACACTGCCGGTCATGCCGAGATGCAGGATGATCGTTCCGGCACCGGTGCGGATCAACAGGTACTTGGCGCGGCGGTCGACAGACTCGATCCGCTGATCCCTGAGCTTGCCTTCGACGCCGCTCGGAACGGGCCAGCGCAGGCTACGATTGCGAATCCGGATCCGGCCTATCGTCCGGTCCAGGATCCAGGGCTCGATGCCGCGGCGGCTGGTTTCGACTTCGGGTAATTCAGGCATGGGTCATTGTAATTGCCAGGCACAAAAAAGCCCGCACTATGGCGGGCTCTTTCGGAACAGCGCCGTGCGCTGCTACTTGATCTTGGCTTCTTTGTAGATCACGTGCTTGCGAATCGTCGGATCGTACTTCTTTGTCTCCAACTTTTCCGGGTGCAGACGCTTGTTCTTCGTCGCCGTGTAGTAGTGGCCGGTGCCGGCGCTCGATACGAGTTTGATCTTGTCGCGCATATCACATCCTCCGCTTATACGTGCGTGCCGGCAGCGCGCAGGTCTGAAACGACTTTGTCGATACCGTGCTTGTCGATGATACGCAGGCCCTTGTGCGAAACGCGCAGGCGAACGTAGCGCTTCTCATTTTCGAGCCAGAATCGCTTGTTCTGCAGGTTGGGCAGGAAGCGACGGCGAGTTCTGTTATTGGCGTGGGAAACGTTGTTGCCGCTCATCGGGCGCTTCCCAGTCACTTGGCAAACCTTGGACATGAACTTAAGTCTCTGATTTTATTAAAAGTTGCCCGCGAGAGGCGGGCAGAGAGCGAGACTTTATACCAGCGGAGCACCCGTATTACAAGCGCCCGTTGCCCAGGAATCCCGAATTACCTCAACGCCGTGTTACACGAGGCCGCGACTGGCCAGCGACGTGGCCCGGCCACTGCCGATGATCAGGTGATCCAGGAGCCGGATATCGACGAGCTCGAGGGCCGCTTTCAGGCGCCTCGTGATGCGCTCGTCGGCCTGGCTGGGCTCGGCAACGCCACTCGGGTGGTTATG
>Ga0224506_10001121_pt1 | contig 19570 bp, 17 predicted proteins | sample SF_Jan12_sed_USG_2_FD_169108 | JGI IMG/M metagenome (GOLD analysis project Ga0224506, IMG submission 169108) | Sediment microbial communities from San Francisco Bay, California, United States - SF_Jan12_sed_USGS_8_1 | ecosystem: Environmental > Aquatic > Marine > Sediment | place: USA... | reverse complement strand
TGGGTGTACTATAGGAAGCGATTCTTTTATTGGTCCTTTTACAGAGATCCAAAAGGGAGTAAAAATTGGGGAGAGATGCAAAATTCAATCACATAGTTTTGTGTGTGAGTTAGTTACAATAGGAAATGATTGTTTTGTAGGACATGGGGTGATGTTTGTAAATGATTTATTCTCGAAAGGTGGCCCAGCGTATGGCGAAGAATCATTATGGAAAGCTACTTCGATTGGCAACCATGTATCTATAGGAAGCAATGCTACAATTTTACCAGTATCAATAGGTGACAATGTAGTGATTGGTGCAGGAGCGGTAGTGACTAAGGATATTGAAAAATCAGGAATATATATTGGAAATCCAGCTCGGTTCTTAAGAAGTATTTAAAAGGAAAAGAGTTATTACGCCATGCTACGCATTAGCATTTTTATCTTTTTTAATAAATTTTAAAGGAAGGCCGATGGTAAATGTAGCTCCTTTTCTATGTTCACTATGAAGAGATATTTCTCCATGAAGTCGATTTATAAGGGCTTTTACTATTGCTAGTCCTAAACCATTTGATGACTCGCCACCTGTTGGTTGTGCACTAAGGCGTGTAAATTTTTTAAATACATGCTTTTTATCTTCCTCGCTAAACCCTGGGCCTTCATCGGCTACTATAATACTTAAATGATTATTTTTCACACTGCTTTTTATATGTATGGCAGTATTTTCGGGTGAATATTTAATCGAATTAGATATTAAATTATCTAAAATTCGAGAAAGGCTGTTTTCATCTGTTTCTATTGAGATATTTTTATCTTCACAATTTGATTGTATCGAGATGTTTTTGGATTCAGAATCTGTTTTAAAAGAATCAATTTTTGATTGTAAAAAAATATGGACATTGATGTACTCAGGGTGAAGCATTTCTTCATCATCTATAGTAAAAGCATTTACATCTAAAATATCTGTAGTAAGTTGCGCTCCTTTGTCAGAGACTTGTTTCATTATTTCAATATACTTTTTCTGCTCCTGATTCAATGTGCCAGCCATTTCCACTAGCTGAGATAGTCCTTTTAGGTTTTTCAAAGGAGATTTTAGATCATGAGCAACTATATTCATTAAATTGTCTTTTTCTGTATTTAACTCTGCTAAATCAACATTTCTTTTTTCTAGTTTTTGGTTTTGTTCATTAATTTTTTGGTTTTGTTTTTCAATATACTCTTTTTGTGAAGTAAGTAGAATTTCATGTTTGATATGCTGACGAAGATAAATAAGAAGAAGTGCTACAGCAATTATTGCTAAAATCATGGCAGCCATGTAAGCGTTGCTTTTATTTTTTTCGCTAGCAAATAGTTGTTGGTTCTGCTCTTCTCTAGATTTTAGAAGTTTATTCTCTTTGTCTTTTTTTTCTATTTCTAATCTGTTCTCTAGTTTTTCAATGGTTCGTGCCATATCCACATCATAAATAGAATCTTTAATCAATACAAATGACTTAAAATAGTTTAGAGATTCATCATACCTTCCTTGATTTTCACATGTCAGATACAAGTATTTGAAAGTTTCAGAAAGAGGTTCTATCAAACCAATTTTATTTGCTTTACTAACTACCCCTAATAAATAATTTTCTGCTTTGGAATACTGTTTGGTAGAGTAAAATATTTTGCCTAACTGTAAATTAATCTCTAATAATAAGGCTTCATTATTAGTTACTGGTATAAGGGCTTTATTACAATAATTTAATGCCTCATCGAAATTTTTTAAATGATAAAACACTTTTGATAAGCTTAAATCAATTTCTGATAAGCTTATAATATCATTATTAGCTATTGCAATACTTTCAGCCTTATCAAGGTGATGTTGGGCAGATGTATAATTTTTCAAGGTCATATAAATTCCTGCAATTTCTTGATGACTTGAAATTTGACCCCTCGTATTTTTTGTTTGTTCACGTATTTCAAGTACTTTTTTTGATATTTCAAGGGCTTTAGGAAAGTTGCCCTGTGTTTCATAAATTCTTACTAAGCTTTGAAATGTGTATCCTACCCCTTCTATGTTGTTGTTTTGCTGAAAGATGAGTAAAGCTTTGTTGAAATATTCATAAGAGCTCGCCATATCCGCTTGAGAAAATAATAAACGACCAATGTTATTATAGGCATGTGCAAGCTGAATAGAGTCTAAATGTTTAGAAAATAGTTCAAGAGATTGTTCGTAGTAAAAAAATGATTGGATGTATTCTCCTTTATACCCGTTGGCGATACCCATATAGTTTAGTGCTACACTAGCATCAGTATATTTATTGTACTGCAAAGCCAAATCATACGCTTGCTGAGAATAATAAATGGTAGAGTCAGGTTTTGATAAACGGTACTCCCAGCCAAGTTGATTCAACGATTGAATTTTCTCTTTTATCGTAGAAGTATGTACTATTTTTTTTAAGCTATCGATTACTTCTATATTTTGAGCATACAAGGGTATGATCGTCACTAGTAGTAGCAACAAGAAAGATAAATGTTTTTTGTATTTGTTAATGCTCAAAAAAAACATGTATAATTAATTCATTTCATAAATAATTAAATTAATGTCAAATTCACATGGTTTATCAGTTGTTTTTTATTTATTCAATAATGTAAATAATTGACTCAAATTTGGTGCTATTATTATTTCTGTGCGTCTATTTTTTTGTTTGTCTATGGTGGTTTTGTTACTTGTAATAGGTGAATATTCGCCTTTTCCTGCCGCAACAATTTGATTTTCGCTTACGCCTGATTTTGTTAAAATCCTTACAATCGAAGTGGCTCTTAATACGCTTAAATCCCAGTTGTCTTGAAGATACTTTTGCTTGCTAGAAATAGGTACATTATCAGTATGCCCTTCCACCATAATTTCTATTTCTTTCTGACTTTTCACAGCATGGGCAAGCTGTTGTAATGCTTTTACACCTTTCTCATCAACGATGGTACTTCCTGATTTGAATAGTAATTTTTCAGCTAATGAAACATATACTTTTCCATTTTTCATTTCGATGGTTAAGTCGCTCCCTTTAAAATTCAGCAATGCATTCGTGATTTTATCTTTTAACGCTCTAACCGCACTTGCATCTTTTGCGATAATGTCTTCTAGCTCTTGTACCTTTCTTTCTCTCAGCTCAAGATTTGAGTTGAGTTGCTCATTGAGTTGACGTGTTTTTTCCAAATTCTCTTTTATGGCTAATAAATTACGTTGTTGTTCGGCTAAGTCTTTATTTAACTTACCGCTATTGTTGAGAAGATTGTTGTAGTAGGTATTTAATTGATCATGCTCAGCTTTTAAAACCGTAAGCTTTTTTGAGGTAGTTCTAATATTTTCACCTAGTCTCGTAGTATCTTTACTTAATTGAGTTGTGAGTATTAATAGACTATCTCGTTTTGAATTTGCAGATAATAGATTGTCATCACATTCCTGAAGTTTACTTTCAAGTTTTAATTTTTCAGCTAACAATTCGTCATATTGTTTTTGCATAACACACCCTGATACAAAAATTAGCAATAAAATATACCCTAAGTTTTTCATGATTATTATTGAGTTGTAACGATGGCAAAGAAAATATAATGCAATATAAGCATCCTTACGTCAATTATCAGCTATCGGGATGTTTTTGAAAATAAAAAACGGTTATTCATATGTCGAATGAATAACCGTTTGTTTACGTTATGTTTTTATAAACCTCTTTAATTAGATGCTATCTATGCTTTAGTAATACTAATTAATGTTAATTGCTAATTCTTTTAATTGTTCGGCACTTATTGGTGAGGGAGAATCAATCATAACATCTCTACCCGAATTGTTTTTTGGAAATGCGATGTAGTCTCGTATGGAGTCCGATCCGCCAAATAGTGCACATAAACGATCAAATCCAAATGCTATCCCTCCATGTGGAGGAGCGCCATACTCAAAAGCATCCATTAAGAAACCAAATTGATCTTGCGCTTCTTTTTCAGTAAACCCTAAGTGTTTGAACATGAGTTTCTGCATTTCTCTGTCATGAATTCTAATAGAGCCTCCTCCAATTTCAACACCATTAATCACTAAATCATATGCGTTGGCTCTTACTTCACCAGGCTTTGAGTCCAATTTATGCATGTCTTCTGCTTTTGGAGAAGTAAAAGGGTGGTGCATCGCATGGAATCGTTGCGTGTCTTCGTCCCATTCCAATAAAGGGAAATCGGTTACCCAAAGTGGGGCAAAATTATTTTTATCTCTTAACCCTAGTGCTGCCCCCATATGAAGACGAAGTTCATTAAGCGCATTTTGTGTGTGAGCAGTATCACCTGAAAGTACTAATAACAAATCACCCGCTACAGCTTCCATTTTATCCGCCCATTCTTTTAGGTCTTCCTGAGAATAAAATTTATCTACTGACGATTTGAATGTCCCATCACTATTGCATTTTACATATACTAATCCTTTTGCACCTACTTGAGGTCGTCTTACAAAATCGGTTAATCCATCTAGTTGCTTTCGGGTATATTCTGCACAGCCTTTTGCATTAATTCCAACAACTAATTCAGCACTGTCGAATACATTAAACCCTTTATTCTGAGCAACACTATTTAGTTCGGTGAATTTCATGTCAAATCGAGTGTCAGGTTTATCCGAGCCATAATATTTCATGGCATTAGCATATGTCATTCGAGGTACTTCGTTTAGCGTTATACCTTTCACATTTTTAAATAAGTATTTCACTAACCCTTCAAAATTGTTGTATATATCTTCGGTTTCTACAAACGACATTTCACAATCAATTTGAGTAAATTCAGGCTGCCTGTCAGCACGCAAATCTTCATCCCTAAAGCACTTCACTATTTGAAAATAACGATCAAACCCTGAAACCATTAACAATTGCTTAAAAGTTTGTGGCGATTGAGGTAGTGCATAAAACTCTCCAGCGTTCATTCGTGATGGAACAACAAAGTCGCGCGCACCTTCTGGCGTAGATTTTATTAAAACGGGAGTCTCTACTTCTATGAAATCTTCATTAGAAAGGAAGCTTCTTACATGTTGCATCATAGAATGACGTAGTTGAAGCTTTTCACGAATCACATTTCTTCTTAAATCAAGATAACGGTATTTCATTCGTATATCTTCTCCACCATCGGTTTCATCTTCGATGGTAAAAGGAGGCGTTTTAGAAGAATTTAGTATTTCTATCCTACTGGGTTTTATCTCTATATCACCAGTAGGTATTTTGTCATTTTTGGCATAGCGTTCAGCAACTATACCTGTCGCTTTTATTACGAACTCACGTCCTAAATTTTTGGCAGCATCAATTATTTCAGTAGCTGTACTTCCTTCTTCAACAATCAATTGAGTAATGCCATAACGATCCCTTAAGTCGACCCAAACCATTCCCCCTTTATTTCGTACTTTCTGTACCCAACCACTAAGTGTAACCTCTTTATCTACATCAACAATCCTTAATTCTCCGCAAGTATGTGTTCTGTGCATGTCTACTATATTTTTTAGAAGCGCAAATTTATTACTTTTAGTGGATAGTAGGTAGATAATTTTTGCTTTGTTTTCACGTTTTATGTTTTGTGATGACTTGAATTTATGTATTTCAGGTAGATTCACTTCGATTTTGAGTTTTTTTAGACTAAATCTATTATTCCTCTTGTATTTAGCTCAATAATCTGTCATACTTTTTATCTTGCACTATAATTTACAAAAGCATGAAAAAAATAGTTGTAGCATTTGTTTTGTTTCCTTTACTTAGCTTTCAATCGGTAGGTAAATTAGTGAAAACAAAATTCAATGATAATATTAGTGGTATAGTACCTCAGAGTTTTGTGATAATGACTCAAGGTGATATTATCAGAAGAATACCCTCATCACACACTCCTTTAGCCGCCTATACTGATGAAGCAAGGTTAATGGACTTTTCCATAAATGTTTCAGTTTCAAAATGGAAAAAAGATGATATACATATTGCAAAAGATTTTTTTAAAGCAACAGTATTCCATTTATATGATGAAGTAAACTTGATTAAAGAAGAAATGAAGATCATCAATGGAAAACAATTTGCCATATTTGAGTTTGAATCGCTTTTAAAAGGTGATGGCATAAGTAAAAAAAATTTGAGAAAGTACACCTATATTCAATACACCATTCAAGGAAATAATGCGTATGTTTTTTCTTTTAATGCTCCATTGCAGTTAAAACAAAAATGGCAGCCTGTAGCAGCAGAGATGATGAATAATATAAAAATGAAATAATGTTGTCGATACACAGCGATGAGCATTTTATGAAAGAGGCTTTGCACCAAGCTCAATTAGCTTATGATGAAGGAGAAGTTCCTGTTGGCGCTGTAGTAGTAGTGGATAATACCATAATTGCTAGGGCTCATAATCAAACCGAACGTCTCACTGATGCAACTGCCCATGCCGAAATGTTAGCCATTACAGCTGCCGAAAATCATTTAGGAACTAAATATTTGAATGAATGCACTCTGTATGTCACCTTGGAGCCTTGTGTAATGTGTGCCGGAGCACTATTTTGGACACAAATAGGGAATGTCGTATTTGGCACAAAAGATGAAAAAAGAGGGTATAGTCTACACAATCAAAATTTGCTCCATCCAAAAACGAAAATAAAAACAGGAATTTTGGAAGAGAAAGCCTCCCAATTGGTAAAAGATTTTTTTAAGAAGATAAGAACCTAAAACTGAGGAGTGCTTTTTACTATAGTAGTGGTGATTTATTTAGTTTTTTTCTTTATTTCATTTTTAGTTTCAAAATAATCTATTAATTTACATACAAATAAAAAAGTAGATATGTTTACAGATTTTTCAGGATGGTGGGAGGCGTTAGACCTACTAGAGCCCATATATTGGGGGATGTCTATTCCTTTTACGTTCTTTTTTGTCTTGCAGCTTGTGCTCACTTTTTTTGGTGGAGACATTGATCATGATGGAGGAGCGGACATGGATGTTGAAACAGATGATGGCATAGGTTTTCAGTTTCTTACAATAAAAAATTTAGTCGCTTTTTTTACCATTTTCTCTTGGACAGGTATTGCCTGTTTAGATTCTGGTTTAAGTAATGGGATGTCTATTTTGATTTCCTTTGTATCAGGGGTTGCTATGATGTTTGTGATGGGGGGCGTTTTCTATTTTCTAGGAAAGGCAAATGAAAGCGGGACATTAATAATGAAAAATGCCATTGGTGGTATTGGGGAGGTGTATATGGAAATAAAAGGAAAAAGAGGAAATATTGGTAAAGTCCAAGTACAAGTTCAGGGAACCCTTCGCACATTAGAAGCACTAACCGATGAAGAAGAAAATTTAACTCCCGGAATGGTAATTAGTGTTGCTGATATTGCAAATAATAATATTTTAATCGTTAAAAAAAGTAAATCATAATGAGTGTATTCGCCTTGCCTGTATTTGCCCTTGCTGCATTGTTTGTTTTTGTAGTTCTGGTTACGTTTTTCAGACGTTATAAACGTTGTCCATCCGATAGAATACTAGTTGTGTATGGAAAAGTAGGCGGAGGTTCTGCCCGCTGTATTCATGGAGGTGCAGCCTTTATATGGCCTGTATTTCAAGATTATCAATTTCTTGATCTTACCCCAACCTCAATAGAGGTGATGCTTTCAAATGCACTTAGTCGTCAGAATATACGGGTAGACGTTCCTTCCCGCTTTACGGTAGGTATTTCTACAGAACCGGGAATTATGAATAATGCAGCCGAACGCCTATTAGGGTTAACGCAGCAACATATCCATGATTTGGCTAAGGATATTATTTTTGGTCAGTTACGTTTGGTAGTGGCTACAATGGATATTGAAGAAATTAATAGTAACCGTGATAAGTTTTTGGCTAATGTGGCTTCGAATGTTGAGGCAGAATTAAAAAAAATTGGGTTGAAACTAATAAATGTAAACGTTACAGATATTAAAGATGAGTCGGGCTATATTGAGGCATTGGGTAAAGAAGCCGCTGCGAAGGCAATAAACGATGCGAAGAAATCTGTAGCAGAGAAAGACAGAGATGGTGCTATTGGTGAAGCCAATGCGCACCAAGATCAGCGTGTGCAAGTAGCAGATGCGAATGCGCGTGCAGTAGAAGGAGAGAATACAGCAAAAATAAAAGTGGCTCAATCGGATGCTTCTAGAAATGAGAAGGAGGCTGAGGCTTTAAAGATATCTACTGCGGCAGAAAAAGTACAATCAGCAAAAGCATTGGAAGAAGCATATGCTGCTGAACAAATTGCTGAGAATGCACGTGCTACAAGGGACAAGGCGGCACAAACAGCGGACATTGTAGTGCCTGCTCAAATTGATAAACAACGTGTGGAAATAGCGGCTGAAGCTGAAGCGGAAATGATTCGTAGAAAAGCAAAAGGTGAAGCCGATGCAATTTTATTTAAGAAGCAAGCTGAAGCACAAGGTATGCTTGAGATATTAACCAAACAAGCTGAAGGATTGAGACAAATAGTTAACGCAGCGGGGAATGATTCTAAAGATGCAGTACTATTACTAATTGCGGACAAATTACCTGAGCTTGTGAAACTACAAACAGAGGCAATTAAAAATATTAAGATTGACAAAATCACTGTTTGGGATGGCGGTAATGGAAATGGTGATGGTGACAAAACATCGACAGCTAATTTTATTTCGGGGTTGTATAAATCGGTACCTCCATTACAAGAAATGTTTAATATGGCGGGAATGGATTTGCCAGAGTATTTAAAAGGAAAGTCACAAGAAGATATTAAGCAGTTGGCTGATGAGGTGAAGAAAAAAACAGAAGCGAAAAAAACTATTCAATCTCCCAAAAAACAAAATGAGGGAAAAGAGGAAAAGGGTAATGTAAATCCAAAAGACTAAGTTTTTTCGTAGCGACTTGAAGTTAAAAGTAGATTTGATAAACCTACTTTTAACTTGAGGTAGTATATGATTAATTACTAAAGTATAAAGAGTAAGGTTATGCTTCCTCTAATGTATAAATAGAATTGTGGGTTCTATGTTTAGCTATAAATTTGTATCCTAATTTTTTCAAGTCAATTCCTTCGTCTGACTCTATAATAATCATTTTTGGATACAATTCTCTTGGTGAATTTTCAAAAAAAGGATTTAAGGCTAAAGGTTCTGCTTTCTCTATATCAATTTTCAACAAATCAATTTTAGTGATGTTTTGTTCTTTCAAAACATCAAGTAAAGGCCTACATTTTATTGATATATTACCTTCGCCATAGTCCTGAACAATACTTGAGCCACCTAAGTTTTTATTGGTAAGTCCTAAATTAAAAGTGCTGTTTTTGTCTGCAATTCCAATTTTATGTAATTCAATTAATCGACTAAAGTTATTGAGTTCAATATTGTATTCAAATCGCCTAATCATCGTTGGGTTAGGCTCAAAAGATAAAATTCGTCCTTTTTCTGAAATGTATTTAGCAGCCATAAGGCTGTAAATACCCATATTCCCTCCAATATCAATAAAAGTACTGTCGGGTTTTAAGTAGGTAGACATCAATAAAAATTCTTCATACTCAAAAAATTTAGGCAAAAATAATAAAAACCGATCGCCAAGGTTATCTAATGGGTAAAGTCTTAATTTAAGTCCAAATTGAGTTTCGTCTACAATTTTTACCCTATTTTGTAACGCTAACTTTCGTAATATTAGTGATGTCTTAAAACCTAAAGAACTCTTTGGAAGCTTTTGAGCCAATTTGAATAGCTTCTTCTTCATTCCTCGAAACTGGTACTGTCCATATAAGTCATCAGGGGTTGATTTCATTTGTTCTTGGTTTAAATATTAGTGTTTAGTAATAGAAATAGAGTGGATACGATAGGTAAGTCCATTTGACTAGATGTTATAACGGCAAATTAATTAAAATGGAATTATTTTCCCTATATGTCTATTTTTTTTAACAAATGCATCTATATATTAATCTAATAATTAGTATTGGTAGAGTAGGGTTGTAAATGAACATTAACTAAAGAACGATATCATTATTACTTCTCATCAATAATGATTATTTTTTCAACTTTTATCACTCATTATCAACATAGACACATGACCACTCGAAGGAATTTCATCAAATTTTCTGCTTTAGGGAGCTTATTTTCTGCTCATTCATTTTCTCTTTTTGGACAGAAAAAAACAATAGAATTATCAAAGAAACCTATCGTAATTTCGACATGGAATCATGGTATTATGGCGAACAAAAAAGCGTGGGAGACACTGTCAGTTGGAGGAAAAGCACTTGATGCAGTAGAAAAGGGTGTTATGGAGGTGGAAAATGATCCTACGGGGATGTCTGTAGGGATTGGAGGTCGACCCGATAGGGAAGGGCGTGTTACACTAGATGCCTGTATCATGGATGAAAAAAGCAGGTGTGGTGCGGTAGCTTTTTTGCAAGACATAAAAAACCCTGTTGCAGTAGCCCGAAAAGTGATGGAAGAAACACCTCATGTGATGCTTACAGGGCAAGGTGCAAAGCAATTTGCATTGGAGAAGGGGTTTAAAGAAGAGAATTTGCTGACCCCAGCATCGGAAAAGGAGTGGAGAGAATGGTTAAAGGCATCTAAATATAAACCCGTCATCAATGTCGAGAATCATGACACGATAGGTATGCTCGCACTGGATAGTAATGGAGATTTATCAGGATCATGTACTACTAGTGGTGCGGCATATAAATTACATGGCAGGGTAGGAGACTCGCCAATTATTGGCGCAGGTTTGTTTGTCGATAATGAAATAGGAGCAGCATGTGCTACTGGTTTGGGAGAAGCTGTAATTCGTGTCGCAGGAAGTCATTTGGTGGTGGAACTAATGCGTCAAGGACATAATCCTGAGGAGGCTTGTAAATTGGCAGTCGAGAGAATTATTTCTAAACACGAAAATATGGAAGGTGTTCAAGTTGGTTTTTTAGCGCTTCGTAAAGATGGTAAATATGGAGGGTATAGCGTATTTAAAGGGTTTAATTATGCTCTTACGAACGAAGATAATAAAGAAGTGATGATTGATGTAAAATATAAAATATCGTAGAGATAAGGCATGAACAGAATAGTAGAAGTATGTGCCAATTCTGTACAATCGGCAATTAATGCCAAAATAGCAGGTGCACAAAGGGTTGAACTGTGTGAAAATTTATGGGAAGGGGGTACTACACCAAGTGCTGCAAGCATCAAATTAACAAAAGAGAAATCAGATATTGAATTGTTTGTTCTAATTCGACCTCGTGGAGGTGATTTTGTGTATTCTGATTTGGAGTTTGAAATAATGAAAGAGGACATAAAAATTGCGAAAGACTTAGGCGTAGAAGGTATTGTATCGGGAGTACTTTTAGCCAACGGGGAAATTGACATAAAAAGAACATCAGAACTTGTGGCACTTTCAAAACCATTACCTTTCACTTTTCATCGTGCCTTTGATGTTGCACTAGAACCTATGAAGGCAATAGAAGATATTATTGATTGTGGAGCAATGAGAATCCTTACTTCGGGAAGGAAAAATAGTGCAGCAGAAGGGGCTGGTTTGTTAGCTGAATTGATACGTGTTGCGAATGGAAGAATTGTGATTATGCCTGGAGGAGGAGTGAATGGTAGTAATATATCTACGCTGATAGAAACAGGGTGTAATGAGTTTCATATGTCAGGCAAAAAACCATTCCTTGGGAATGGAATCAATAGTGATTTAAATATGAATGGATCTAAAGATATCCCTGAAAATGTAATCTACACCTCCGATGTTGATACGATTAAGAACGTAATAATCAAATTAGAAACCTTTGAGAAATAAGCATTAATTCAACTGATTAATGACGTTTAAAAACAGACAATACTATGGTTTAACTTTTTTGAAAAGTGTGTAAATATAAGGTCTTTCTGCACCTGATGGCATTGTATATGTGTGTTCGAAACTTTCAATTAATTCAAAATTAACAAGTTTCTCTGCTAACATTTTTTCGCTGTATCTATGTACGGGAAGACCAGAGCAAGTAGTAGCACTAGTAAGGCTAAATTCAGCTAACAACACAAAACCACCCTGTGGGATACATGTGTTTAATAATTCGAAGTAAGTGGCTTGATCTTTTTTTTCAATAAAAAAATGAAGGACAGCCCTGTCAACCCATAAGTCAACGGGAGGTATTTTTTTTAACACAGTAGGTTGTGTTAAATCATCTACGATACAATCTATTTTTTTTTCTCCAATTCTATTTTCTAATTTTTGTAATGCAATTGAACTTAAATCTGTTGCGATTAAGTTTGTGTATCCAGCACCTATTAGTTCATCAATTAGTGTTGTACTTCCTGAGCCCACATTTAATATTCTTGCCGATTTTTTTAGATCAGTTTTTGAAATTAAATTTAAAGTAGGACTCAGATCGGTTTCAAACCACCCAAGTTTTTCTTCGGGGCTGTTTGAATATACATTATTCCAGTGCTTGCTGAAATCAACTTTTTCGTTTTCTACTTGAGTTGAGCAACAACTTTTTTCTTTGTCATTTATATCACAAGAATTGGTGTTCATTTTTTATGAGTTTACATGTTTAACTTATTTTTCTTCTTTTTCGTTTCAAAAGAAAGGAAACTACGAAAAAATAAAAGTCTTTAGTTGAGTTGAATGTTTTTCATCGTTCGCATAATATTTTCCACGCACTGTTTTATTAAATCGTCAGCTTGTTCAATTGATTTTTCAAGCGTCATGGGTTCATTCACTATCGAAAATACAGATGAAATCCCTTTTTTGTAAATTTCATCGATCCCATTATCAACTTTTCCTGCGATAGCAATAACGGGGACTTTATGTTTTTTTGCTATTTTAGCTATACCCATTATTGCTTTTCCATAGAGTGTTTGATTATCAATTTTACCTTCGCCAGTAATCACTAAATCCGAATGTTGTATTTTTTCATCTAATTGTAAGTAGTCGGTTATTAAGTCAATGCCACTAGTCATTTTTGCACCTAATATTCCAAATAGTGAAGCACCTAATCCACCTGCTGCTCCAGCACCTTTAATGGTGTCAACATTTATCCCAAGAGTAGTATTTAGTATAGTAGCGTAATGTTTTAAATTAGAGTCAAGCTTAATTAAATCTTCTTCTGTACCTCCTTTTTGTGTGCCAAAAGTAAAAGAAGCTCCTTTTTCTCCCGTTAGAGGGTTGGACACATCGCAAGCAGCAATAAACTTACATGTTTTTATTTTTGGGTTTAATTTCGAAAAATCTATATGACTAAGTTCACCAATTGTACCACCTCCCTCAGCTATTTCTTCATTTTTATCATTTAAAAATTTACCTCCCAATGCTCTAATCATACCAATGCCTCCGTCATTGGTGGCACTTCCTCCTAGTCCTACTATTATTTTAGTGCAATTATTTTGCAATGCATCTAAGATCAATTGACCTACGCCAAAAGAGGTAGTGATAAGGGGATTTTTTTCATTTTCTAAAAGTAATTCCAGCCCAGAGGCGGTAGCCATTTCAATAATTGCAGTAGTGCCATCTCCAGAAATACAGTATTTAGCGTTGATGGCACGAAATATAGGGTCTTTGACCTCTACTGAAATTAATTTTCCGTGGAGGGGTGCTGCTAAAGCATCTAACAACCCTTCTCCTCCATCAGATAAAGGAATTTGAATAATTTTTGCAGCAGGAAAAACAGTTTGAACACCTGAAGCGATAGAAGCAGCCACCTCCTTGGCGGATAAGCATTCTTTGAATGAATCAGGTGCAATTACAATAGTCATTGATAAAGTGTTTTTATTAACTCATTATAAATTGTATAACTGAAAGAATAGAAATAGCAGTAATGCCTTGAAGCAAAGTGGCAATAGTATGACTTTTTAAGGTCGATTTTGTGTCCAAACCTGAAAACTGAGATACTACCCAAAAATAGCTGTCGTTTATATGCGAAACGGTCATCGCACCTGCTCCAATAGCAAGTACTGTTAAGGCACGAGAAACATCATCTTGTAACCCCAATGAATTCATTAGGGGAGCTATAATAGTAGCGGAGGTTATAATGGCTACTGTAGATGATCCTTGTGCTGTTTTTAATATGGCAGCTAATAGAAAAGGTAAAAAAATACCTGCTTGTAAATCGGATAGTTCTGATGCTAACACTTGACCAATGTTGCCTGCTTTTAATACGCTTCCGAAAGCACCGCCCGCTCCTGTAATTAAGATAATGATTCCAGCTTCTTTTAATGCATTAGAGACCCATTCTAAACGAGTGTCTACAGTTATTTTCTTAGTAATTAATTTTGAGGCAAGTAATACGCCAATAAATAGGGCAACTATGGGGTTTCCTGTGAAATGAAGAAGGTTATACAGTATGCCACTTCCAAAGAGTTGAGAAGGGTAATTCGCAAGCGACTGTAGTGAAATAAGGAGGATTGGGACAAATATTGGCAAAAAAACGTATAGAGAATTTTTGTTAACTTCGTTTGGTAATTTTTCTGTAGAGATGTTGTCATCAGTTTTTTCAATATCTAGCGCAGTATCAAACTGTTTCCCCCATAAATATCCAACAAAAGCTACTGGTATAGCCAATGCAAGTCCCCAGAGTATTACTAGTCCTAAATCCGCACCTAATACAGCTGCCGCTGCGAGTGGCCCTGGTGTGGGGGGAATAAAAACATGAGAGACATACAGTCCTGTAGATAATGCTACAGCATAAACTGTTAACGGGATTCCTGTTTTTTTACTTAATGCCTTGTTGAGGGAAGAAAGAATGACAAATCCAGAATCACAATAAACAGGTATTGAGACAAAAATCCCCGTCAGGTTCATTGCCAACGGGGATTTTTTTTCACCTATTAATTCTAGTATTACTTTTGCGATCTTAGCTGTTCCTCCAGATTTTTCTAAAAACACACCAACAATAGACCCAAAAGCAATTATGATTCCAATACTGGAAAGTGTTTTTCCAAAACCTTCATTTATTTTTTGTATTAGTTCGCTACCGTCAAGACCAATTAAAAAACCAGTGAGGACAGAAGAAAGTAGTAATACAATAAAAGGATGTATTTTGAATTTTGAAATTACTACTACAATAAAAATAATGACAATTAAAATGGTGGCAAGAATGTTCATGTGAAGAAAATTGGGTTATATGTTTGCTTTACACAATCGTCCATCCTCCATCAATCATCATTGTCGATCCAGTAATCATATCGCCAGCAGGGGAAGCCAAATAAGCTACCGCACTAGCTACGTCAATAGGTTGCCCCACTTTATTCAGTAGTATTTTGGAGAGTACGTCCTTCTTAAATTCAGGTTTATTTAGCCAAGGTTCTGTACCTGGGGTTTCAATAAAAGTAGGTGCTACTGCATTTACGTTAATGTTATATTTAGCCCATTCAGCGGCAAAACATTTCGTTAAGTGCGAAATACCTGCCTTAGTCATACAGTAGACCGATTCTTCTGCTAAAGCAATGAATCCAGCTTGAGAACTCAGGTTGATAATGCGACCAGAATTTTGCTCAATCATTTGTTTTCCTACGGCTTGGCTAGTAAAAAAAGTTCCCTTTAAATTAACCGCAATAGTTTTGTCAAAATCTTCCTCTGTATAGTTTTCAATTAAATTATCTGGTGCGATGCCTGCATTGTTAACAAGAATGTCAATTCTCCCGAAATGGCTGATGATTTGGGCTACCGCCTCATCAATTTGTTTTTTGTCAGACACGTCCATTTGCACAGGCAGAACGTTGACACCTAATTCATTTAGTTCATCGATTAAGCCACTATCCTTGTCGATGTCGCGCAGACCAACAGCGATGTCGGCTCCTACTTCGGCCATGGCCAAACAACAAGCTCGACCTATACCTCTGGCAGCACCTGTTACAAGTGCTACTTTCCCTTTCAAATTAATATCATGTATATATTTCATAATATGAAAGTAAATAAAAAATAGATATGATTTGGGAAAGACACAGCGCAAATTACTGTAAAAAAATAGCGTACTCACTACATGCCTTACTATAAAAGGGTATTACTCTTTATGTTACGAGTAGAAACGTGTTTTTAACAAGATAGGGAGCGTTATTATTTTTTTAGTTTTTCATTATAATTATCAATGGCCACGAAATAGTCAGGATCTTCCAAAACGTTTACTTCGCAAATTTGTTCGGCTTTTTTAATAAGCTTTATACAGTCTTTACTTAAGTGTCGTAAATGAATATTTTTCCCTTCTTTTAAATACTTTTCGGTTAGCTTATTAATCGCCTCAATGGCTGATTGATCCATTATTTTAGACTCTTTGAAATCAATGATCACTTCATTAGGGTCTTCTTTTACATCAAATTTTGAAGAAAACAATGTGGTAGACCCAAAAAATAACGGGCCAAAAATCTCATAATGTTTCATGCCTCGTTCATCAATGTGTTTACGAGCTCTAATACGTTTAGCATTCTCCCACGAGAAAACCAATGCCGAGACAATAACCCCTGCAATAACGGCAATGGCTAAGTCGAACATAACGGTTAGTAGGGTAACTAATGCGATAACAATAACATCAGCTATAGGAACTTTATTCCAAATATTGAAAGTACTCCAAGCAAAGGTGCCGATAACTACCATAAACATTACTCCCACTAATGCTGCTATGGGTACCATTTCGATATAAGAAGACCCGAAAAGAATAAAAGCAAGAAGAGCGAGTGCGGCAACTATTCCTGATAATCTTCCACGACCACCTGATTTAATATTGATAATACTCTGACCAATCATAGCACAGCCCCCCATTCCTCCAAACAATCCATTTATGAAATTGGCAATACCTTGCGCTATGGATTCTCGGTTAGCACTTCCACGAGTTTCTGTTAATTCATCAATTAGGGTTAATGTCATTAATGACTCTATCAACCCTATAGCAGCTAAAATTAAGGCATAAGGTAAAATAAAGAGTAACGAATCTAATGAGAAAGGGATGTTTGGAATGCCAAAAGTGGGCAGTCCAGCCTTAATGCCATCTGCACCTCCTGATTGGATAAAACTTTTTACGGTTGCAGTATCTACTCCTCCAAAAATAACAATTGATGAAACGACAAGAATTCCTATCAATGCTGCTGGTACTTTTTTAGTAAGCATCGGTAAAAAATACATGATTCCCATTGTGAGCATCACTAACCCTAGCATTGTGTAGAGTGTTGTTCCCGAAAGCCATTCACCGTCTACTTTAAACATACTAAGTTGGGAAAGAAAAATAACGATCGCCAATCCATTTACAAAACCCATCATTACAGAATGAGGGATCATCCGAACAAATTTTCCAAGTTTAAAAAATCCAGCAGAGGCTTGAATGATTCCTGTAAGGACTAATGTGGCAAAAAGATATTGAAGACCAAGCATCTCGCCTTCTGTACCCAAGGCATTTCCTTCTTTCACTAAACTTACCATTACTACAGCCAGTGCACCAGTTGCTCCTGAAATCATGCCAGGTCGGCCTCCAATAACGGCAGTGACTAGCCCCATCATGAAAGCACCATATAATCCGACCACAGGAGATATACCGGCTACAAATGCAAAAGCAACCGCTTCTGGAACTAATGCTAAGGCTACTGTTAGTCCTGAAAAAACGTCATCTTTTATACTTCCTTGGACTTTATCTATAAATGTGTACTTCATGGTTGAGAAATTAAGGGCGCAAAGGTAAAATTATTTATTGGATTTAGGAGATTATGTAATAAAGTTTGAGTTAATTGAAAGTTATCATATAAAAGAAAAAGCATGGTACAAGAAAATGTATTTATCTATGGTGCTTATGGATATACCGGTAAGCTCATTGTTGATTTAGCTGTTAAAAAGGGTCATCGTCCTGTTTTAGGAGGTAGAGACGAAGAGAAAGTTAAAGTGATTGCAAACCAATATGGTTTGCAATGGTATGCATTTGATTGTAATAATCAAGAGGCTTGGGATACGGCATTAAACGGAAAACAATTGTTGTTAAACTGTGCAGGTCCCTTTTCGTTAACGATCAGAGATATATTACCTGCATGTTTGCGGAATAAAGTTCATTACCTTGATATTACAGGCGAAATAGACGTGTTTGAGTATATAAGTCGTTTTGATAAAGAAGCAAAAAAAGCAGGAATAACTTTATTACCTGGAACAGGGTTTGATGTAGTGCCTACAGATTGCCTTGCCGTGTTTTTAAAGGAGCAACTTCCTGATGCTACGCACCTAGAATTGGCATTTGATAGCCAATCGGGACTGTCAAGAGGAACGGCACTCTCGGTATTGAATCGGTTTCATCAAGGAAGTGCGGTTCGAAAAGAGGGTGTAATCGTACCTAGTAAAACGGCAAGTGTTTCTAAAATAATAAAATATGGAGGGCAAGAACGACTTTCTGTTGGGATTGCTTGGGGAGATGTTTTTACAGCATTTTATTCTACTGGTATTCCAAACATTGAAGTATATACCGGAATGCCTCCAAAAATGCTAAAGGCGATGAAAAAAGCGTCAAAATTTGGATGGTTAATTAAAACATGGCTATTACAAATAATTTTAAAACGAATAGTGAGAAAAAAGATAGATGGGCCATCTATCAATAAACGAGAAACGTTAAGGACATATCTGTGGGGAAAGGTAATGAATGCAGAGGGGAAAGAAGTAGTAGCAGAGTTAGAAACACCAGAGAGTTATAAACTGACCGCTATTACAGCACTTCTTTGTGCCGAAGGAGTGTTGGAAGGGAAAGTTAAATCAGGCTATACTACTCCAGCAAAAGCTTTTGGAGCAGACTTTATTTTAAGGGCAGGAGGTAGTAGAAAGATAAAGTAATTAATTGGCCTTGTTATAATGTCCTTCGGTTATATAATAAGTGTATGCTTCTTGGTAAATACTATTTGATTCACCTTTATGATAGTTTTCTTTATCATATATGCTGTTTTCAGAATTCGGATACAGAATAAGCAATTTGGAATTATCAAAATGTAATTCTACACTCTCAGGAACAGTATCTTTAAATTTTTGAAAATCAGTGTTATTGTTACCCCATGCAAATGGCACATTATCTGTTGCGATTGGAATGGAGTCATTAGGGGCTATGTTAATTCTTAGCACAATTGGATAGTCCTCCTCAAAATTATAAATCGCATCTATTCGGAGTTGGTGAGTAGAGGTGTTTCCTATATAGAAAGTTATTGATTTATCTATTACAGCTATTTCTCTTGGTTCACAACAGGAAAATGACAGCATTATTACTAATAATACTGTCATTTTATATAAAAGCTTAAAAATTACCCTCAAATTAATGTTATTCAGGTGTTTTTTCATCAGGCCATTCTTTTTTGAAACTCACCCAATATTCAGCAATGGTCGATTTAACTTCTTTTCTTAAATAAATCAACCCAAATAAGTTAGGTAGTGTCATAAGAGCTATCGTAATTCCTGAAAGTGTCCATATAATAGTAGTGTCAGCAAAAGAAGCAAAGAAGAAAGCTGTAACGTAAACGATACGGTAATATACTACTGACTTTGTGCCAAACAAAAAGGTCATGGCTCTATCGCCATAATACGACCAAGAAATTGCCGTACTAAATGCAAAAAGTAACAATCCAATGGATACAATATACTGTCCCCATCCACCAAAAAATCCTTTTTGA
>Ga0224506_10001120_pt1 | contig 19592 bp, 15 predicted proteins | sample SF_Jan12_sed_USG_2_FD_169108 | JGI IMG/M metagenome (GOLD analysis project Ga0224506, IMG submission 169108) | Sediment microbial communities from San Francisco Bay, California, United States - SF_Jan12_sed_USGS_8_1 | ecosystem: Environmental > Aquatic > Marine > Sediment | place: USA... | reverse complement strand
GCACAACCCAGATTTACCAGACGTCCCTTGGCCAGAATAATAATCTTTTTACCATCAGGGAAAATAACATGATCAACCTGTGGTTTGATTTCTTCCCATTCATATTTTTCCAGAGAAGCAATATCGATTTCAGAATCAAAGTGACCGATGTTACAAACAATGGCTTCATTCTTCATGGCCACCATGTGATCGTGGTTAATGACATTTACATTACCGGTAGTGGTAACAAAGATATCACCCAGCTTCGCTGCTTCATTCATATCAACGACACGATAACCTTCCATTGCTGCCTGTAGTGCACAGATAGGATCGATTTCAGTTACCCAGACAGTTGCACCCATACCACGGTAGGCCTGTGCACAACCCTTGCCAACATCACCATAGCCCAGTACCACACAGATCTTGCCGGCAATCATGACATCAGTCGCGCGTTTGATGCTGTCGATCAATGATTCGCGACAGCCGTACAGATTATCAAATTTTGATTTAGTGGCTGAATCGTTAACATTCATTGCAGGGAACAGTAGTTCGCCTTTTTTCATCATTTCGTACAGACGATGTACACCGGTTGTGGTTTCTTCAGTCACGCCCTTGATGCTATTGGCAATTTTGGTCCATTTGTCCTTTTCCTTGGTGTTACGCAGGATGTTCAGAATAGCGGCCCATTCTTCGTTATCATCTGCCTTGGTATCCGGAATGCTACCGGCCTTTTCAAACTCAGCACCTTTATGAACAAGTAAGGTGGCATCACCGCCATCATCCAGAATCATGTTTGGTAATTGACCATCTGGCCATGTCAGTGCCTTTTCAGTACACCACCAGTATTCTTCAATGGTTTCACCTTTCCAGGCATAAACCGGAATACCCTGTGCTGCAATGGCGGCGGCGGCATGGTCTTGTGTAGAAAAAATATTGCAGGATACCCAACGTACTTCGGCACCCAATGCAATCAGTGTTTCAATTAAAACAGCTGTTTGAATGGTCATGTGCAGACTGCCCATGATACGCGCGCCTTTTAATGGTTGTTCCTTGCCAAATTCTTCACGCAGTGCCATCAGTCCCGGCATTTCAGTTTCGGCAATGCTGATTTCCTTACGACCCCAATCGGCCAGAGTAATATCAGCGACTTTGTAATCCTGTTCCAGTTTCTGTGCAGGTTGTGAACTCATTTTTAAATTGCTCCCGACGTTAATTCTTTAAGCGACTTTGATACCGGCTGCATCACGCAGTGCATCGGCCTTGTCTGTTTTTTCCCATGTAAAGTTTTCTTCTTCACGACCAAAGTGACCATATGCAGCTGTTGGTGTATAGATAGGACGCAACAGATCCAGCATTTTGATAAGACCTTTAGGGCGTAAATCAAAATATTCACGTACTAACTCGATAATGCGGTCATCTGAAACCTTACCAGTACCAAATGTTTCGATACTGATCGAAGTGGGTTCAGCTACACCGATGGCGTAAGACACCTGAATTTCGCAACGGTTAGCCAGACCTGCGGCTACGACATTCTTGGCAACATAGCGACCGGCGTAGGCGGCAGAACGATCCACTTTGGAAGGATCCTTGCCAGAGAAGGCACCACCACCATGACGAGCCATACCACCATAGGTATCAACAATGATCTTGCGACCAGTCAGGCCGCAGTCACCGACAGGTCCACCAATTACAAATCGGCCGGTTGGGTTTATATAAAAGCGTGTGTCCTTGTCGATCCACTTTTCGGGCAGGACATGCTTAATAATTTCATCCATGACACCTTCCTGAATGGCTTCATTAGTGACATCAGGATTATGTTGGGTAGACAGCACGACGGCATCAATGCCTACCGGCTTGTGATCTTCATAACGGAATGTGACCTGACTTTTGGCATCAGGACGTAACCATGGCAGTGTGCCATTCTTACGGACTTCGGCCTGACGCTTGACCAGGCGATGTGCATAGGTGATCGGGGCGGGCATTAACACATCAGTTTCATTACTGGCATACCCGAACATCAAGCCCTGATCGCCGGCACCTTGTTCGTGGTCATTATCTTCGTCCACACCCATGGCGATATCAGCTGATTGTTTATCAATCGAGGTCAAAACCGCACAGGATTCCCAGTCAAAGCCCATTTCAGAGCTGTTATAGCCGATTTCCTTGACAGTCTTTCTGACTACCGCCTGCATATCGACCCAGGCACTTGTGGTAATTTCACCCGAAATAACAACCATGCCGGTATTTACCAGGGTTTCACAGGCTACACGTGCCTTGTTATCCTGCTCGAAAATTGCATCCAGAATGGAATCGGAGATTTGGTCTGCTACCTTGTCCGGATGACCCTCAGAGACGGACTCTGAAGTGAATAAACGTCTATCAGCCATTATTTAATCCTTCCTCACTAATGGTTTTTGTCATTGTTTCTAGTCCAAGGCGCGCAGTTTAGCGTAAATAAGGATCGGTCTACAAACGCGTATATTAAGGTGTCGGCTGCAAGCAGGATTAAATAACATATAAATAATAATGAAAACAATAAGTTATAAAGTTTTTAATTTGTCATGATAATGGCGTAAACAAGCACATAAAGGGAATAATGGCAGGTATAAGCATTTGATTTATATCTAATTAAAATGTACTTATCTCAATCTTTATTTCTTTATGAGTATTGAGCTTATGTCTCATATGAGCGAAAATTGCCAGTTCTGTTTAGTCGGATGCCCAGCCAAAATCAGGGTTTCCAATTAATTTCAGACCTCATCGGAAGTGGATCCTGTACGACTCGTTAAGTCAGGAATCAAAAGTAGATTTTCAAGACATCTTTCAGACTGATGTCCGAGGGATGTTTTGCGGTTGTTTTGTGCTGGTAAACAATTATCAGTGTTCTGATCTGTAGTGCTAATACCATCATGCAGATCATATTTAAGTAAATGATGAATTCGTTAAATCATGTTGTAGAACATGATCGCTAAATATAAAGAAGAGAAATTATGTTAGCAGACAACAAGGCTTCAATTTTAAAGAAACAGGAGAACTTCATGTCCCGTAGAGAACTAGCCAATGCAGTCCGTGCACTGAGTATGGATGCTGTACAGAAGGCCAATTCAGGTCACCCCGGCGCACCAATGGGTATGGCCGATATCGCAGAAGTTTTATGGAATGATTTCATGAAACACAATCCTGCAAATCCGAAATGGTTTGATCGTGATCGTTTTATTCTTTCAAATGGTCATGGTTCCATGCTTATTTATTCACTGTTGCATCTGACGGGTTATGATTTATCAATTGATGATCTGAAGAATTTCCGCCAGTTACATTCAAAGACACCAGGTCACCCTGAATACGGTTATGCCCCCGGTGTTGAAACAACAACAGGTCCATTAGGTCAGGGTATTACCAACGCAGTTGGTATGGCGATTGCAGAAAAGGCACTGGCAGGTCAGTTCAACCAGAAAGGCCATAACATCGTTGATCATAATACGTATGTATTTATGGGTGATGGCTGTTTGATGGAAGGTATTTCACACGAAGCCTGTTCACTTGCCGGTACTTTGGGGCTGGGCAAGTTGATTGCGTTCTGGGATGACAACGGTATTTCAATTGATGGTCATGTTGATGGCTGGTTTACAGATAATACACCGGGTCGTTTTGAAGCTTATGGCTGGCATGTGATTGCTGATGTTGATGGACATGATCCGGATGCAATCAAGAAGGCAGTGGATATGGCCAAGGCAATGACAGACAAGCCAACATTAATTTGCTGCAAGACCACTATCGGTTTTGGTTCACCAAACAAGGCGGGCAGCCATGCTTGTCACGGTGCGCCACTGGGTGAAGAAGAAATCAATCTGACCAAGGCGGCATTAGGTTGGGATCACGGTCCTTTTGAAGTACCGGACGCGGTTTATTCCGGCTGGGATGCAAAGACAAGTGGTGCCGATGCAGAAAAGGCATGGAACGACAAGTTTGTAGCCTACAAAAAAGATTATCCGGAACTGGCGGCAGAATTTGAACGTCGCATGAAAGGTGACTTGCCTGCTGACTGGGCAGCCAAATCAGCTGACTATATCAAGTCTGTAAATGCAGAAGCAAAGAGCCCGGCGACACGTCAGGCATCACTGGCATGTATTGAAAACTATTCACCAGCATTGCCAGAACTGTTTGGTGGTTCTGCTGATCTGGGTTGTTCCAATCTGACAGAATGGTCAGGCTACAAACCAATGGATGCTAACGAAGTATCAAACTATGTTCGTTATGGCGTACGTGAGTTTGGTATGTCAGCCATGATGAACGGTATTGCCCTGCATGGCGGCCTGATTCCATTTGGTGCTACCTTCCTGATGTTCTCCGAGTATGCGCGTAATGCATTGCGTATGGCGGCCTTGATGAAGGTGCGTAGTATTTTTGTTTATACTCATGACTCGATTGGTCTGGGTGAAGATGGTCCAACTCACCAGCCTATTGAACAGATACCTACCCTGCGCATGATTCCAAACATGTCAGTGTGGCGTCCTTGTGATGCGGTTGAGTCCGCTGTTGCGTGGGCACAGGCTGTTGAACGTAAGGACGGTCCGTCCTGTCTGATTTTCTCACGTCAGGGTTTGCCTCATCAGTCTCGTACTGATGCACAGATTACCAATATCACCAAGGGTGGCTACATCCTGAAGGATTGTAACGGTGCACCTGATGCCATCATTATTGCTACCGGTTCAGAAGTGGCACTGGCAACTGATGCAGCAGAAAAATTATCTGGCAAAAAGATTCGTGTTGTTTCAATGCCATCTGTTGATGCATTTGAAGCACAGGATGATGCCTATCGCGCATCAGTACTGGGTAAAGGCGTTCCAACTGTTGCTGTTGAAGCTGCTGTGACTGATGGCTGGTACAAGTACGCCGATGTCGTGGTTGGTATTGATCGGTTCGGTGAATCAGCACCAGCGGGTGAATTGTTCAAGGAATTCGGTTTCACTGTTGAGAATGTTGTAAGCGCGGTTGAGTCTGTACTCTAAATCGCCAACTAAAGATTTGATTTTTGTTTTAAATATTTTGGGAGAAGAAAATGACTATAAAAGTCGGTATTAATGGTTTTGGTCGTATTGGCCGTATGGTATTCCGTGCTGTATATAATGAATTCAAGGACATTGAAATTGTTGGTATCAATGACCTGCTGGATGCAGATTATCTTGCATACATGTTGAAATATGACTCGGTACACGGTCGTTTTGGTGGCAATGTTTCAGCTGCGCCAGGCGCAATGGTTGTTGATGGCAAGAAAATTCGCCTGACAGCAGAACGTGATCCGGCAGATCTTAAATGGGGTGATGTTGGTGCAGATATCGTTATCGATTGTACCGGTTTCTTCCTGACAGAAGAAAGCTGTCAGAAGCATATTGATGCAGGTGCAGGTAAGGTTGTTCAGTCAGCACCTTCCAAAGACAGTACACCGATGTTTGTATATGGTGTTAACCATGAAACCTATGCAGGTCAGAAGATTGTATCAGCAGCATCTTGTACAACTAACTGTCTTGCTCCTGTTGCCAAGGTATTGAATGACAAATGGGGTATCAAGCGTGGCTTGATGACAACAGTTCATGCAGCAACAGCAACACAGAAAACGGTAGACGGTCCTTCACAGAAAGACTGGCGCGGTGGTCGCGGTATTCTGGAAAACATTATTCCTTCATCAACCGGTGCTGCCAAGGCAGTAGGTGTTGTTCTGCCTGAGCTGAATGGCAAACTGACCGGTATGGCTTTCCGTGTACCAACTTCAGACGTTTCAGTTGTTGACCTGACAGTTGAGCTGGAAAAAGAAGCTTCATACGCAGACATCTGTGCAGCGATGAAAGCCGCTTCTGAATCAGGTGATATCAGCAAGACTCTGGGTTACACCGACGAGAAAGTGGTTTCAACAGACTTCCGTGGCGTTGGTTACTCATCAATCTTTGATGCAGAAGCCGGTATCGCACTGGATGGTACTTTCGTGAAAGTGGTTTCATGGTATGACAATGAATATGGTTATACATGTAATATGATGCGGTTTGTACAGCACGTCGCCGCTAATTAAGGATCTTTTGTTCGCTGGCGGTGTTGCAGTCTGGATTTTGAAATGCTCACGTACTGGTATGTACGCTCCGCTTTCAAAACCAGCCTGCGCCTAGCCAGCAACCAAAATCTCTCTTAATTAGTGCACGTAGATATTGTTTCTATTTGTACAGATTGATTTGTGGGGTGGGTAATACCACCCTGCATTTTTAATTAAAAATTGTTTGTTAAGTTGGTCTAAATAATTTACCAAACGGTTTTTTTGAATTTTACAAGTATTAGAGTTTTATGAAGGAGCAAGACATGTCTTTTCTAAGAATGACCGACCTGAATCTGTCAGGTAAACGCGTTTTAATTCGTCAGGATCTTAATGTGCCGATCGCGAAAGATGGCAAGGTTGCCAGTGACAAGCGTATTCGTGCCAGTCTTCCAACGATTGAATACGCAATCAAGCACGGTGCCAAGGTTATGGTGATGTCTCATCTGGGTCGTCCAACCGAAGGTGAGTATAACGATGAATTTTCCATGATTCCGGTTGCAGAACATATGTCTGCCCTGATTGGACGTGAAGTACGTATTGTCAAGAACTGGCTGAATGGTGTTGGTGACATGCATAACGGTGATGTAGTTATGTGTGAAAACGTGCGTTTTAATGCGGGTGAAAAGAAAAACGACGACGATTTGTCCAAAAAGATGGCGGCTCTGTGTGATATTTTTGTGATGGATGCATTTGGTACTGCGCATCGTGCCCAGGCCTCTACACATGGTGTTGCCAAGTATGCACCGATTGCCTGTGCCGGCCCTCTGCTATCAAAAGAACTGGACGCATTGGCGCAAGCCCTGTTGAATCCGGCACGCCCGATGGCGGCGATTGTGGGTGGTTCCAAGGTTTCTACCAAACTGACTGTTCTGGATGCACTTTCAAAGGTAGTTGATCAATTAATCCCGGGTGGTGGTATCGCCAATACCTTTATTGCTGCGGCTGGTCACAATGTGGGTAAGTCCTTGTATGAGGAAGATCTGATTCCTGAAGCCAAACGCTTGATGGAAGCGGCCAAGGCCAAGGGTGGCGAGATTCCGGTTCCAACTGATGTGGTTGTTGGTAAGGAATTTTCCGAAACAGCTGAAGCGACAGTGAAAAAGGTATCTGATGTTGCTGATGATGACATGATTTTTGATATTGGCCCGGAAACAGCCGCACGTTTTGCCGACATGATGAAAACAGCGGGCACAGTTGTTTGGAATGGACCGGTCGGTGTATTTGAATTTGATCAGTTTGGTGAAGGCACCAAAACACTGGGTATGGCAATTGCTGAAAGTTCAGCATTCTCGATTGCAGGTGGTGGTGACACACTGGCAGCTGTAGATAAATACAAAATAGCTGACAAGGTTTCCTATATATCAACCGGTGGCGGTGCGTTTCTTGAATTCCTGGAAGGTAAAAAACTTCCTGCTGTTGATATTCTTGAGCAACGTGCAAAGGAAAGAAAGCGCGCCTGATAAATTAATATCGGTTAAGGATAAAAATTATAATTATGCCTCGTCGTACAAAAATAGTTGCAACCATGGGACCAGCTACAGATGATCCCAAAATGCTTGATAGAATCATTGAGGCAGGTGTTGATGTAGTACGCCTGAATTTTTCTCATGGTGATGCCAAGGAGCATACAGCACGTGCGGAAGGTATCCGAAATCGTGCACGTGCACACGGTCGTCAGGTAGGTGTTATTGTAGATCTGCAGGGGCCAAAAATCAGAATCGAGCGCTTTAAAAAAGGCACTGTTCATCTTGAGGAAGGCACCGATTTCACACTGAATGCAAGTCTTGGTGAAAACGAAGGTGATGAAACACAAGTTGGTGTTGCCTATAAGGGACTGGTCAATGATGTTAAGCGTGGTGACAGTCTGCTACTTGATGATGGTCGCATTGTACTCTGGGTCGATAGTGTTGAAGGTTCAAAAATAAAATGTCGCGTTACAACAGGCGGTGAGCTTTCTGACAAAAAAGGGATTAACCTGCAAGGCGGTGGTTTGTCTGCACCCTCATTGACGGAAAAAGACAAGGAAGATATAAAAACTGCAGCCAAGCTCAAGGCAGACTACATTGCTGTTTCATTTCCTCGTGGTGCACAGGACATGGAAGAAGCCAGAAATCTTTTGCGTGAAGCCGGTGGTCATGGTGGTGTTATTGCCAAGATCGAACGTGCCGAGGCACTGGATAAACTGGAAGAGATTATTGAAGCATCAGATGTGGTCATGATTGCACGTGGCGATCTGGGTGTTGAAATCGGTGATGCCGCTCTGCCACCGGTACAAAAACATATTATCAGTCTGGCGCGAAAGATGAATCGTGTTGTTATTACAGCAACCCAGATGATGGAATCAATGAAAGAAAATCCGATTCCGACCCGTGCCGAAGTATTTGATGTGGCCAATGCGGTACTGGATGGCACAGATGCGGTAATGCTGTCAGCTGAAACTGCAACCGGGAAGTATCCTGACAAGGCGATTGAAGCAATGGATCGTGTTTGTCGTGGTGCTGAAAAACAACGTCTGGTAACCAAGTCTGATCATCGTATCAATACCCAATTTCAGAATGTTGATGAAGCCATTGCCATGGCGGCCATGTATACCGCGAATCATCTGGGTGTAAAGGCAATTGCATCACTGACAGAAACAGGATCAACGCCGCTCTGGATGTCACGTATCAGTTCCGGTATTCCTATTTATGCCATGACAAGTCATGTATCTACCCGTCGCAAGGTGACACTTTATCGCGGTGTATATCCAGTCAGTTTTGATCTGAATGTTACAACAGATAATTATATTGAAGTCACGCAGGAAGCGATTGATGAATTAAAGAGAAGAGGAGCTGTAAGGGACGGTGATTTGGTGATAGTAACGCGCGGTGATCTGACAGGCGTGAAGGGTGGAACCAACGCCATGAAGATTTTACGTGTTGGTGATATGAAATTACCTGAATAAAGAATTTTAATAAAGGTTTCAGGGTTATCCCTGAGGTTAATTTTTAACTTTTTGAACTACTAGTATTAAGGAGGTCGATATGGCCCTGATATCAATGAGACAGTTGCTGGACCATGCTGCTGAAAACAGTTATGGCATGCCAGCGTTTAATGTAAATAATATGGAACAGGTTCATGCCATTATGCAGGCAGCGGACGAAACCAACAGCCCGGTTATCATGCAGGGTTCTGCCGGTGCGCGTTCCTATGCAGGCGAACCTTTCCTGCGTCATCTGATTAGTGCAGCAATTGAAATGTATCCACATATTCCGATTGTTATGCATCAGGATCATGGCTCAGAGCCTGCCGTATGTTTACGTTCCATCCAGTCCGGTTTCAGTTCTGTGATGATGGATGGTTCATTAATGGCTGATATGAAGACGCCTTCATCTTATGAATATAACGTTGAAGTTACCCGTGAAGTTGTGAAAATGGCACATGCCGGTGGTGTTTCTGTTGAAGGCGAACTGGGTTGCCTGGGTTCACTGGAAACCGGTGAAATGGGTGAAGAAGATGGTCATGGTGCAGAAGGTAAACTCGACATGGATCAACTGCTGACTGGTGTTGAAGAAGCAGCAGACTTTGTTGAAAAGACAGGTGTTGATGCGCTGGCCATCGCGATTGGTACTTCACACGGTGCCTACAAATTTACTCAGGAACCAACAGGTGAAATCCTGCGTATTGATCGTATCAAGGAAATTCATGCACGTATTCCTAATACGCATCTGGTAATGCATGGCTCTTCTTCTGTTCCACAGGATTGGTTGAAGATTATTAACAGCTATGGTGGTGACATGGGTCAGACCTATGGCGTACCAGTTGAAGAAATCGTTGAAGGTATCAAGAATGGTGTACGTAAAGTTAATATTGATACTGATTTACGTATGGCTTCTACCGGTTCTATTCGCAAGCACCTGTCAGATAATCCTTCCAACTTTGACCCGCGTAAATTCCTTAAGGAATCTACCAAGGGCATGAAGGAAATCTGTAAAGCACGTTATGAAGCATTTGGTTGTGCTGGTCAGGCAGCCAAGATCAAGCCGGTTTCACTGGAAAAAATGATCAGCTTCTACAAATAACAGTGAAATGCTGATAATAAAAAAAGGGGGGCTTTGCCCCCCTTTTTTATCATATGTATCTGTTATAATTTTGTCAGTTAATTCCGGGATATTCTAATGCCATACTTTATTTTTCGTATACCATCAGGGAAGGACATCAAACCCGAGCTTGTTGATACAAAGGAAAAGTTTCCTGATGCAAACAGGATATGTAAAACCTTGCGTAAGGAAATGTCTGACGAGGATAAATCAGTAATCAAAATGATGTTCGCTGAAGATGAACAGGAAGCAAGACGATTAATGAGAACCAAGAAAGATTCTTCACCAGTCGAGGAATGGGAAAAATAATAACAAGAGTATCTCATATGAATATAAAAGATAAACGTGAACACAAACGATATGTGGTTGATGCTGTTTGTGAAATTAAAATGGAATGTGCATGCATTACTGGCGAACTGAAGAATATCAGCTTTAGCGGTTTTTTTATGAAAACAAAGGTTGGGCTTTCAGCATTTGTTGGCGGTGAAGCAGATGTGAAAATAACGACCCGTTTTAATGATCATGATTATTGCATTACAGCAAGAAGCCGGATAATAAGAAGTGATGAGAATGGTGTTGGTTGTTTCTTTGTCGGAATGGACGACATTAATATCGAAGCATTTAATAACCTCATTCTGAATTTGAGCCTGAATCAGACCAATGGCAATTAATTCAATTTAGATAATGTCTATTTAATACCAAAAAAATATTTACGTAACCCATTGTTTTATAAATATATCTTATTGTTCTTGTCAGCTTACAGTCTACTATAATTCATTAGACATGAAGTAATTGTAGATATGAATATATGCCAGACTTTACTCGTTTTATAGAAGCAGAAACACTAAAACCCCATCTTGGTGATGCAAACCTGAAGATTATTGATATCTCGATACCACAGGTTTACAAGGAAGGTCATATACCAGGAGCTGTTCATTTATCCTACCCCAAAATTGTGCATGCGCATGATGACGTGGATTGTGATATTCCGCCCGATGATGTGTTATCAATCGCGCTTTCAGAGATTGGACTCAGGCCCGAGCATCATGTTGTCATTTATGATTCCCAACATAACCCGATGGCCAGTCGTTTATGCTGGACGCTTGAGGAAATCGAGCATAAACACTTTTCAATAGTAAATGGTGGCTGGCATGGATGGAAAGATACCGGTTTACCCGTAGAGACAGAAATTAACATACCGGATGTATCTACATATAAGGTATGCCAGACCGGACGTTGCAATGCCACCACTGAATATATAAAAAGCAAGCTGGATGATCCTAATGTTGTTATTCTGGATACACGTCTGGATGAAGAATATACCAACGAATTATTGATTACCGATCGTGGCGGCATGATCCCGGGCGCTGTTCATCTTGACTGGATGGTGAATATCAATGAAAACGATCATTACCGCCTGTATCCTGATGATGTATTGATGGAGAACTTTGCAAAAATTGGTGTTGTTCCGGAAAAGGAAATCATAGTTTATTGCCAGACCCATTTTCGATCGGCACATACCTATCAGGTGCTAAAGCATCTCGGCTTTAATCATGTCAGAGGTTATGCCGCCGGTTATTCAGAATGGGGCAATGCAACAGATACCCCTATTGAAAATGAATTTATTGATGATGATTAAATAAGGGAAATCAAGTTTCACCCTTAGTTTAAATAGATAAAAAATGGTAGTTTGAGGTTCCTTTTTTTATTTAATCCCGAGCTTCATCATCTTGGCATGATAATACTTGTTATAAACTGTAAAACAGGTAATTGGAGTTAATATGAAATATATTATCAATATTGTAATGACTGGTTTATTTCTGGCAGGAAATGTTGCTTATGCCATTGATAGTGATCGCCTTTTAAGAAAGGCACAGGATATTTTTGAACCATTGCCAGATACCATGCCTGGTGAGGAAAAGGATACACCAGCCCGTATTGCCCTGGGCAAGAAACTCTTTTTTGACAAACGCTTGTCAATTAATAACACCCAGTCCTGTGCCAGTTGTCATAAGTTGGAAAATGGTTTTGCCGGTGTTGATAACCTGCCTGTTTCGCCAGGAGCAAAAGGGCAGGTTGGAACACGTAATAGTCCGACCGTTTTGAACGCGGGTTGGCAAGATAGTCAATTTTGGGATGGTCGAGCGGAAAATCTGGTAGAACAGGCAAAGGGGCCTATCCTGAATCCGATTGAGATGGGTATGCCGGATGAGGCATCTGTTGTTAAAAAAATTCAGGGGATTACTGAATATCATTCTGCATTCTCCTCTGCTTTTCCAAATAACAAGCAGGCAATTACTTACCAGAATATTGCCGAGGCCATTGCCTCTTTTGAACGCACATTAAAAACACCCAGTCGCTTTGATGATTTCCTGAAAGGAAATAAAAAAGCACTTACTCAAATAGAGCAACAAGGTCTTGCAACCTTTATCAAGGTTAATTGTGTGTCGTGTCATGATGGAGTATTGCTCGGCGGCGGAACCTTTGAAAAACTGGGCAAGGAAAACCCGTATTCCAATCAATCTGATCAAGGTGTGTATGCAATTTCAAATGATGAAGAGGATCGTATGGTGTTCAAGGTGGCCTCTTTGCGTAATGTAGCCCTGACAGCCCCCTATTTTCATGATGGAAAAATAGCAACACTTTCTGAAGCAGTGCGTGCCATGGGTAAACTGCAACTGGATCAGGATCTGACAGACAGGCAGGTTAGGGAAATTACCAGTTTTCTGAAAACCTTGTCAGACAAGAATAGAGAAAAATAAAGAAATCTGGATAATAAAAAAGGCGGCCAAAAGGCCGCCTTTTTTATCCACTATGATTTTAGTCTTAATCAAACTCAATCAAACCACCACTCATAAATTTTGGACCAGCACCTTCAATAGGCTGGATCAATCCTGGAATGGCAGAGGCTGGTGCAGGTACTGATGGATTACCTACCTGAGTAGAATCCACAGTCTGTATACGCCCCTTGGCAAAGGCCGATTCGGTTACTGTCCCGTTGTTAGCCAGGTAGCGACGTAATATATGTACAGGATGTGCATATGCATCGGGTGCAACCTGTTTGATAATAGGTACACGTTGACCTGTTACCGGATGAGTAATAAAGCGAATGATCTGCTCAGTTGCTTTTGGCCCAACCAGTGAAAGCGGGCTACTGTAGTCATCAATATCAGCCAGTTCAAAAAACTGGTGACCAGTACCACCATTTGTACGGCAGATACGATCCAGAGGATCACCATGTGGGAAGCAGGAAGCAAATACATAACGTTTACTTGGATCCAGTGCTTGTCCACCAATAGTAGTTTCAACAATACGGCCACCGGAACTGCTGAATGGACGATTATCCAGATCTATTTTCTGTGTCATGTTAGACAGGCCAACATACCAGCCACCACGCTGAAGGAATACGTTGCGGTTGAACACAGCCGACAGAACCTCTTCCAGATCTTTTTCGATAGACAGACCAGAAAACTCCGCTACAGCCACTGCGGGACTGATTGGGAAGAAGGTGTAAAGATCACGTAATGTAATCTCACCTGTACCCCCTTCGTTAGTTGATAGTATGGGATTACCAAAACGGAACCCATTGGTCATGGAAAGATCAACACCGCTCCAGCTGGTTTGTGCAGCAACGACCGGATCAGTTTCTGCACGGATTGCATCCGCAATAAAGTTATTGACCACGTCTTCCAATACGCTATGGCGAGATAACAACACATCAGTATGACCAACAACGGTGTCCAGACTTTCTGTTAACTGCAGGCCACGTTTTGTGATATCGCCACAGTTATTAGCCGGGCAATAACCGCCTGGCATAAAGGTATGACGTACCAGACCTGGACCTGCAACAAAAGGAGCTTCGGCATGATCAGCAATTGCCTTCATAGCCGGGTCTTCAGCTACATCGTTATCAACTGGAATCGCAACCCAGTTAAAATCTGTGACCTTGCCATCATTAACAGTCAGATCAAGGCGACCCAGATGCATATCTTCCGTTGTCTCAACAACAATGGCAGCACCCTTGGCCAGTTTGTTGCGTTCATGTCCGCTTAAAGCTGCACCGGGCGTAGTGACGGTGACACTGTCATCATCAACCAGTAATGCACCGGTGGTCACCTCATGAGTATGAGCAGAGAAGACAACATCAATGTCGTCAAACATCTGGGCAATCTTTACGTTTTGTGACAAACCTAATTCAGATTGCACAACAATCAGTTCAACGCCCTGTCCCTTTATTTCATCGATCAGCCCCGGCAGTTCTTCTACACCTTGGGTAAATTTGAAACCAATATTAAATACATTGGCCTGTTGTGGAACAATAGAAGCAGTAATACCAATTACAGCAATTTTTTCACCACCCTTGTCAAAGATTTTGTAAGCAGGTAAAACACGTTTACCACGACCGGGAGCCGGAATCGGATCACCATTTACATTGTATAGATTGGCTGCAAGTGTCGGGAATGTTGCCTTAGTAACACCGGGCCCATCATAAGCGTTGGCCATGACCTGTATATTTGCTGGGAGAGGACCAGTTGGTGGTGTAAAGCGGTTTCTGAATACAGCAGGACCATAACCAAATTCCCAGTTACCGGGTGTATAGGCATCAATACCAAATGCGTTCATCGCAGGCATGATGGCATCACCCACAGTAAACATCACTTCAGCAGTACCGTGTGTAGAGTCGCCTACTGCCAGTAACAGGTTGTTAGGGTTATCTGCACGGATATCGTCAACCAGTGTTTTTAACTTGGCAACGCCGCCACCATTGGTGACATAACCGTGTGAACCATCCGGGTACTTAACATGACCGGCATGTGGCACGATATTGCCATGGATATCAGATAACTGGATTAATGTAATTTCAGTGTCATCGGACATTTTTGCCTGAGCACTACTCAACCCGCCAGCCAGTAGTGCAGCCGACAGGATAGTACGCATAACGCGTTTCTTTTTATTCACAGGAACTTCCTCCCCAACTTAATGGATATTTGTTTTTAATGATTTTGTATATCTGGAGCTAAATGGGATATCTGTCACCTTCTTGCCGAGGTGTTATCTACGTAAGACGTATTAAAGGTAAATTTATTCCAGAATAGTGAAATAAATCTGGAATAAATCAGAGGTTGCTACGTCTTTGTATATTGAGCTGTTGCCGTACCTTGATATATAGTGGGAGGCATGTGTGGGGGGTAAAGACAAATGGGAATTAGCAATTTTTTCTGTAAAAACAAGTGGTTATATAAGCGTCTAGAAGAGAGCAGGGTGCGGTTATATCACATCGCATACTCATGGAGTCATGATGCTGCTGTGGCGGATGATCTGGTTCAGGAGAGCCTTGAGAAGGCGGTGAGAAACATTGACAGACTGTATGACCATAATGCCCTGAATGGCTGGTTGTACCGAATCATGTCAAATTGCTGGAAAGACTATTTACGCAAACAATACCATCATGTTGATGTGCCGGATGATGAGCTTGTTTATGAAGGTGAGTCACCGGAACAGGCTTATGAATTAAAAAGCATGGCTGACAAGGTGCAAAGTGCAGTAGCACAATTGCCGATGGGGCAGAGACAGGTAATTACACTGATTGATTTGAATGATGCCTCCTATGCTGAAGTTGCCGAGGCACTGGAAATACCAATTGGAACGGTAATGAGCAGATTATCTCGTGCACGTAAAACATTGGCCAGCATGGTGATTGATCAGAAAGAGCAAACATCAGGCAGTAATATTTATCCTTTGAGAGAAGCAAGATGACACAGGAAAAAGATTATTCAGACAGTATTTTAAATGCCTTCATTGACGGTGAACTGGATGATCGTGAAAAAAATGAACTCATTGCTGATATGAAACTGGATCAGCAATTAAAGGCGCGCGTTCTGCGTTTACGCGAAATACGAGAACTGGTAAAGAATGCCTACAAAAATATACCTATCCCTGACTGGTCACAACAATATGAATATAATTCCCGCGTACTGAAAATAAATCGTTATATTGCCAGTGTTGTTCTGGTGACGGGTATTATTGTTGGTTGGGGTGCGCAGGCATTTTTTAATCAAAGCAACACCTTGCTGGAATTTGCAGAAATCAGCGAACAAAATAATCTTATCAATAATAATGGCGAAACTGCACGCGTTATGATTCACGTTACTACGGATGATACTGACAGACTTAAAGTTGTGCTTGATGAAACAGAAAATTTATTAAAGCAATATGAGGAAAGCCGTAAAAAACTGGAAATCAGTATCTTGACCAACGCAAGAGGCATTAATTTTATCTCTGCTTCCACACCTTTTGCCGGACGGTTACATAGTCTGGCTGCCCGTTACCGGAATGTTTCATTCAAGGCATGCAAGGAAACACTGGACAGGTTTAACAAGGAAGAAATACGAAATATAGAGCTGTTACCTGAAGCACAGGTCGTGCCCTCAGCATTGGGTGAAGTAATAAAAAGCCGGCAGAAAGGCTGGAGTTATATAAAAATATAAATAATAAAAAGGCCGCTTAAGCGGCCTTTTTATTTAATCCGAAGTCCCTGTTTTACGAATATCCTGTTCCAGTTCCTGTAGAGAGCCGAGTGCTTCTTGCAGGCTTTCAAGAATGTCTTCCAGTGTTTCTTCAGATTCAGGGTTTATTTGTGGGATGGATTGCTGGCTGATATAAACAACATTGGTTTCTAACATCTAACGTGCCTCGCTTTTGCAATAACTGATCTTGAACTGCTTTAAAAAGATCCTTGTTGAGGCGTCCTGCTCCAACTAAATCTGTTAGAGTATTTATCGGATCGAGGGGGATTTCCTTTAGGTATAAAATTATCATAAGATATTGATTAATATGTATTTATTTAAAATAATCCGGTTCGTATTCAGGTCTTTGGATGGTTTTACAGCAAAAAACGGGTATTTACCGCTGTTCTTGTGATGAGCTACTGAACGGTAAACAATAAGTTAAATGAAAGAAAAGTCACCTCAAATTCAGGTATCTGTACCAGACCAGCTTTATCGTGGTCAGAAACGATTGAGAATTGCCCTGATTGGCATGAATAACAGTGGCAAGAGCACATTATTCAATGCGGTTTCCAGCGCCATGCCGCAGACCGGAGAGCTGGCAGGCACACATCGAGCCTATGGCGAATGTGCGGTGCAGATTGGACTGGATGAGGCGCGCCTGATCGATCTTCCGAGTATTGCATCACTGCATCATCTGAATTCAGAGGATCAAGTGGCAGTAAAATATCTGCTCTGGGGCGATGAACGCCCGACTGTTTCACAACACGATGCAGATGAGCCGCCTGCACCTTTTTCACCACCGGACGTAATTATTCAGGTGGTGGACGCCAGTCGACTTGAGCATCATCTTGAGCTGACGCTGGAACTCGTTCAGTTAGGCAGACCGATGGTGATTGCGCTGAATCGGGCAGATGAGGCATGGAACAAGGGACTGCATATTAATAGTAAGTTGCTTGATAGATTATTAGGTATCCCTGTGATTCCGACAGTTGCGACAATGGGGCATGGTATTGCCGATTTGTTTAGCACCGCAGTCAAGGTAGTGCGTGACGGGATCTGTCCTGTCGCTCAATCTGCAAGCAAACATATTTGTGACAGCCTGCAACCCTTGAGCAAGGCATTAAACAAACCTGAAATTCATGATGCATTTCAGGTTCCACATGCCTTTTTACTTATGCAGGTAGCAGCAAATGATCCCTATTTTATTGATGAGTTACAGCAACATTTCCCGGCACATACAGATGAGCTGCAACAATTAAGAATAACCGCTGAACAAAAATTACCACGCCCACTGGAAGAGGAGTTACATGCTGATCGCCATCATCGTGCGGCCAGTTTGTTTGAGTCTGTTACACGACTGGGGGCGCCGCATGAAGGTCGTGGCTGGAATTACTGGCTGGATGAATTATTTTTGCATCCACAGTGGGGACTGGTTGGCAGTCTTGTTGTTTTTGCGATGGTTTTATTTATGGTGTTTGAAGTCAGCGCATGGCTGGATGGATTAACAGCAGCTCGTTTGATCGACTGGTCTTCAACATGGATACCTGTATCAACCGGTGCTGTTGTGGGTAAGGCAGTCGTCGATGGCTTGATCGGTCTGATTGGAATTGTCGTGCCTTATATGATTCCACTTGTCCTGTTGCTGGTTGCTCTCGAAGAGGCGGGCATCATGCAGCGTATTGCCTTTGTTGTTGATCGTGGTTTTCATCACATAGGATTGCATGGTGGTGTGGCGTTACCATTTTTGCTGGGCCTGGGTTGTAATGTGCCGGCGATTTCAGCCGTTGCCGGCACAACCAAGGGACGTGAACGACTGGTTGCTTCGTTACTGATAACTTTTGTTCCCTGTTCGGCACGGTCGGCCGTAATACTGGCACTGGCGGGTAAATATCTTGGTGGTTTGGGAGTATTCGCCATTTTTATGTTGACCATTATTGTCATTGCGATCATTGGTCAAATGTTCCGTCGTCGATACAAGGATGCCTCTCCCGGGCAGGTGCAGGATATTCCGTCGTATTCAATGCCTAAATTGAAATCGTTATTTTATGAGACATGGTTACGCACGAAGGATATTCTTACTATCGTGACACCATTGCTGGTAGGTGGCAGTGTTGTGCTTGCATTACTCGGACATATTGGGGCAGACAAATTTATCAATACCTTGTTTATACCGGTAACAGACTGGTGGTTGGGATTGCCGGTTGTGCTGGGTGTGCCAATCCTGTTTGGTATATTACGCAAGGAACTTTCGTTACTGATGATCTATCAGGCGTTGGGTAGTTTTGAGGTCAGCCTGTATATGGACTGGGTGCAGATCACCACCTTCCTGCTGTTTCTTACTTTTTATATTCCGTGTGTTTCGACCTTTGCAGTAATGCTCAGAACACTGGGGCGTAATGGTGCGCTATTCTCAATATCGTTGTCGATCGGTGTAGCGCTTGCTGTCAGTGGCATTGCGCGCCTGCTACTGGAAACAATACAGTTTCTGTTTTAAGAAATCACTGGATTGTAATTACCCGAAATAATCCGGTTCGTTACCGGGTTTCCATTTGATGTTACAGCCCATGCTGGGTTTTTGTTCTTCTTCCGGAATGGTATTGCCAGCCAGTATAGTTTCAATGGCGTTGCGCATGTCATCACCGGTAAGTGGTTTGTCATTTTTCGGACGGCTGTCATCAAACTGACCACGGTAGGCAAGTTGTTGCTTGTCATCAAAAATGAAAAAGTCCGGTGTGCAGGCGGCTTTGTAGGCCTTTGCGACAGACTGTGATTCATCGTATAAATAAGGAAAGCTGTAGCCCAAATTGTTTACTTCCTCAATCATTTTATCCGGCGAGTCGTCCGGATAGTTGTCCACATCGTTGGCATTGATGGCAACCGCTTTTAGTCCTTGTGATTCATATTGCTTAATCATGTCTGCCAACGGTTTGTTCAGATGTTTGA
>Ga0224506_10001119_pt1 | contig 19596 bp, 17 predicted proteins | sample SF_Jan12_sed_USG_2_FD_169108 | JGI IMG/M metagenome (GOLD analysis project Ga0224506, IMG submission 169108) | Sediment microbial communities from San Francisco Bay, California, United States - SF_Jan12_sed_USGS_8_1 | ecosystem: Environmental > Aquatic > Marine > Sediment | place: USA... | reverse complement strand
CTTTGATCCTAGAGTAATATCTTAAATTTTAGACACGCAGTATGAAACCTAACGCTACGTTAAAAAACGTTGCGTATTCCACCCGTAGCAAATGAAACTTCCCGTTGAGTATAAATGTACAAACTGAAATGCACCCAAGCAAGACGCTATGTTCATATACCGAATGTTAGCCACTTTTTTTTATTCGTAATTCTGCATAAAAGTCAAGGTAGTCAATATTAACATTTTTAAAGTCAAAAGTCTGGTTTTTTAGAATTAGTCTATAGTTATCTATCCATTTTGCCGAATAAGGTCCCCATTCACTTGGCTCGTAATTTCCCAAATGTTTCAACTTCCCATTTTCATTTCTGAAAAGTTGAAATCCATTCTGACTATAACCCGCCTCAAAATCCATATTTACCGATATTACATAATGTCCATCGGGTGAAAAATACGGTCGACCAAAAAGGTTAGTTTCTGTGCCGTCAATGTGATTTATAAGTTTGTAACCATTACCTTCTCCCCATTGTACTCGAATCGAATAAAACCCAATATCACTGAAGTAATATTCAAAAGTGTTATCAGCTTCATCTGCCAATGGGTCAAGAGACAACAATCGCCAATCTCCATGCTTAAGTTTTACATGTAGTCCACTTGAGTCTCTTTTTACATGGTTACTTTGTGTTTTGAGAAGATATCTTTCTATTTCTAGGGCTTCGATGTGACGGTTATTGTGTGGTTTGGTTAGAGAGTCAATGATTTTGGAGTCAAGGAAATACTCGTTATAAAATATCGAATCAGAGTGCTTCAACGTTAAATATACATTATTAGAAAAATTGAGAGTTGTATCAAGTAACATTGGTTCAAACCATTGCTCAACAACGGAATCCTTTTCCTCCTCTTTGCCTATGGTCTGTGTGACTTTTTTACTGTCCTGATTTGTCAACGTATTTAGATTGTCAATTTGTCTTTTTTTTTCTTGGCCGCAACTCCACAGAAGGAAAATGGTTAGTATGGTGGTACAGAGTTTAATTTTGTTAAAATAGTGGCTAACGCTGGGCTAAATTGTCGTAGGGCAGTAGAAAAACACTAACCTTTCGTACAGCACTTAGCCATGTTTAAATTTAAAAATAGAGACTTAATGGCGGACTTACTAAAAACTCACAAAATTTTCGTTCCGCACTAACCGCCCTATGCAAGTTTAGCCAATGTTCTCTGCTGGCTTTCATTTAATTCCAACTTACCATTCAATAATGTCGTTAATGATATCAAATGAGATTGCCTCTTGCCTTCCTGTTTCAGTAAATGAATGCATGCCATTGGTGTTTTCACTTATGCTCATTTCATTTCTTAATATATTTGTCAATTCCATGTTTTCAGAAGTTGCAAAATTAGAATTGATTGCAAAGTTCACGCCTTGTCCGCCAAATGGAACACTAGGATAATATATGCCACTTGCTTGCCCCTTTGAATGCGAGAGAGCAAGGTTACAGTATGCAGTTGTAATAATATATGTTTTAGGATCGTCCTTGGCAGGCTTTCTAAATTTGCCAAATAAATATCGGTAGAATATTATAGTAGCATCCCTTATTTCAGGTTCACATTTTTTAATAAATGATTCCATTACAGATCCATAATGTATATCAAATTCAGAAATTCTCTTTTCTCTGTCGGGAGTGGTAATAAAAATACTGGTTAGTTTTTTTTTAAGTTCCCATCTACTAATTGTCACATAAACCTTTTCTCCAAATTGTTTTGTGTCAGCCCAATTTTCCACCAATTCCATGAAGGAAGTTGGTCGATTCTCCGAACAATAAAATTTGGATTGAAATGGACGATTACATCTTGCAAAATTAACTACAAATTCATTAGGCGATATTGAGATACCTGAAACGGTAGTAAACAAGTTGTCAATTTCGTGTGTTCTTGTTCGAAAAACAATTGTTCCTTCTGGAATGTCAGAAAGAAGTACTGGCAATTTTTTTATTGTCAGATATGCCAAGATTGCTTTTTCATATGCATACTCTTCAATCGGATTTATTGCTTCTAGTTGTGCTATCGCTGAGTTTACATTTTCTACTGTCATTGTTGAGTACACTAATCTAGGCTTGCAGAGAACATACTAATAACATGCACTTTAGTGCGTGTTATACAATTATATCGACATTATGACACTTACTTATCAAGTATAACGAATAAACGGATATATTAAATATAAATAAAAAATATAATAATACTATTATGTTTTTTATAAAGCTTTCTCAGCTAGTTATTGAATTGATATGAAAAATGAAGATTGAATGTTTTTATTTTATCAATGCGCCTCCAACCAATTGTTTCCAAAGCCTGCCTCCACTTCCATGGGTACACTTTGTAATGGAGATGCCGAATTCATTAATTTCACCACATTTTTCTCAATCAGTTCTTTCTCCTCTTTATGCACATCAAACACCAATTCATCATGTACCTGAAGGATCATCTTTGATTTCAACTGTTCCTTCATCATCCAATCGTGAATATTGATCATCGCTATTTTGATGATATCGGCAGCGCTACCCTGAATGGGTGCGTTAATAGCATTACGCTCCGCAAACCCCCTATCCGTTGCATTCCCAGAGTTGATGGTTCGTAAATAGCGTTTTCGTCCCATTATGGTTTCAACGTATTCATTTTCCTTAGCATCGTTAACCGTTTTGTCCATGTATTTTTTTACAGATGGAAACTCGGCAAAGTAGGATTCAATAATTTCAGTAGCTTCACCTCTGGGGATATTCAATCGTTGAGATAACCCGAATGCTGAAATGCCATAAATAATACCGAAGTTAGCCGTTTTGGCTTTTCTACGCATGTCACTATCTACCTCTTCCAATGGCACTTTAAATATTTTAGCTGCTGTAGTGGCATGAATGTCCCTCCCGTTTTTAAACGCTTCAATCATGTGCTCATCCTGAGCAAAATCAGCCATAATCCGAAGCTCAATTTGTGAATAATCAGCAGCCATTAAAATGTGATTCTCATCTGTAGGCACAAATGCTTTACGTATTTCTCGCCCCTTTTGCGTACGTATAGGGATGTTTTGCAAGTTGGGATTAATAGAACTCAAACGACCAGTAGCAGCCACAGCCTGACTGTAGCTAGTATGAATACGACCATCTCGTGGGCTTACCATAGTAGGTAAAGCATCCACATATGTGGATTTTAGTTTTTGATATTCACGAAAAGTTAAAATTTTATCTACAATTTCATGTTCATTAGCGAGCTTAGAAAGAATTTCTTCTCCAGTAGCATATTGACCCGTTTTGGTCTTTTTAGGTTTCTCTACCAATTTCATATGGTCGAATAACACTTCTCCTAATTGTTTTGGAGAGGCGATATTGAACTCCTGCCCTGCCAATTTGTATATTTCATCCTGTGTCTTCAGGCTTTCTTCCAATAACTCATTGGACATTCCTTTTAATACCTCCTCATCCAAACGTATACCTTGGTATTCCATGTGTGCCAAAACATGTACTAAAGGCTGTTCCACTTCAAAAAGCAATTTATGCAATCCTTCTTGCTCTATTTCGGCACTAATTTTATGTTTTAATTGTAATGTGATATCCGCATCTTCTCCAGCATATTCAGCTACCTCAACAGGACTAACATCACGCATATTTCCTTGCTTTTTTTCCTTTGCACCAATAAGCGTGGTGATAGATACAGGTATGTAATTTAGATACAGGTCGGCCAATGCATCCATGTTATGCTTTTGCTCAGGCTCAATAAGATAGTGTGCCAACATTGTATCGAAAATTGGACCTGCTACATTGATCTCATATTTCTTCAATACTAAAATATCATACTTTATGTTTTGTCCAATTTTGAGAATGTTGTCATTTTCAAGCACTGTTTTAAACTCACTGATAATGCTTTGTGCCTCTTTTTGATCTTCGGGAATGGGTACATAATACGCTTCGCCTTTAAAATATGAGAATGCTATTCCTACAAGGTCAGCTTCAACGGCATCAATATCCGTGGTTTCAGTATCAAAGCAGAATTCTTTTTGTAATGAGAGAAAGTGAATTAGCTCTTTTCTTAGTTCAGGGGTATCAATAAGCTGATAATCATGCTCTACTGTTCCTATGTTATCTTTTTCATTTACAACTGGTGCTTCTTCGGTTTGATTTTTATCTGAAGTGGAAGCACCTCCAAACATTGATAATTGCGATTGTGCTGCTTTCGTAGATTTCGCTGGCTTAGCAACAGTTTCTTCTCCAAACACCCGTTTAAGCATATTCTTAAACTCTAACTCTTCAAAAAGTGATTTAACCTTTTCCTCATTAGGCCCATCATATTTTAATGCTTTCTCATCGAAATCTAAGGGTACATTTATATCAATTGTAGCGAGTTCTTTCGACAAAATTCCCTGTTCTCCAAAGTTCTCAACATTCTCTTTTTGTTTACCTTTTAATTCATGACTATTGGCAATTAAATTTTCAACTGTTCCATATTGTTTTAAAAGCTTTACGGCAGTTTTTGCGCCTATGCCTGGAATTCCAGGAATGTTATCTGCAGCATCACCCTGCAAACCAAGAAAGTCTCTTATCTGATCGATACGTTCAATATCCCACTTGGCTAATACTTCAGGTACACCCAAAATATCAACTCCATTGCCCATAAAAGCTGGTTTATACAAATACACATTTTCTTCAACTAATTGAGCAAAATCTTTGTCTGGTGTCATCATAAACACCTCAAAACCCTCTTTAGAAGCTTTTTTGGCAAAGGTTCCAATTATATCATCGGCCTCAAAACCTTGTAATTCCAATACAGGAATGTTAAAAGCTTTTACAATATCTTTTACAATAGGTGTTCCTACCTTTATGTCTTCTGGAGTTTCATCTCGGTGCGCTTTATAATCAGGAAATTGCTCATGCCTAAAGGTTGGTCCAGAAACATCAAAAGCAACAGCTATATGCGTAGGTTTTTGTTTGTTGATAATTTCAAGCAGGGCATTGGTGAAACCAAACATTACCCCTGTATTAAGCCCTTTCGAGTTTATTCGTGGGTTTTTACTAAATGCAAAATGTGCTCTAAAAATTAATGCAAAGGCATCAAGTAGGAATAATTTTTTTTCAGGTTTACTCATAGGGTAAAGGTAATGATTGGATTTTAAATTATAACATCTTTGAATGCAGATGAAATTTTATAAATTACATCCATACTCAAAAAATTATTTGCATGAAATTAACTTACAAACAAAGGATAATATCAATATTTACTGCACTTTGTGCGGTTTCATTATTAATCTCCCCCAGTTATAGCCAAGTATATGCAAAAAACGGCATGGTTTCTTCATCTTCCATGATCGCTTCTAAAATTGGTACAGAGGTATTAAAAAAAGGAGGAAATGCTGTAGATGCTGCTATTGCTACTGCTTTTTCAATGGCAGTAACCTGGCCTACTGCAGGAAATATTGGTGGTGGAGGGTTTTTGGTCTTTATGAATGATGAAGGAAATGTTACTACCATAGATTTTCGTGAAAAAGCACCACTAGCTGCACATGATAAAATGTATTTAGATGAAAATGGTGAATTGATAAAAAACTTGAATCACTTGAATACACTAGCTGTAGGAGTGCCTGGCACGGTAGCAGGACTATTCATGGCTCATAAAAAATATGGATCATTACCTTGGAATGATCTTGTACAACCTGCTGTTAATTTAGCTAACGAAGGATTTGAATTTACATGGACACTATATCATCATGCACAACGATTTGAAAAAAACAATGTAGCCTACAAAGGCTTGTTAAACTATTTTCGTAATGAACATGGAGAAATTGTAAACCCTGGTGAGATTTGGAAACAGCCTGCCCTTGGTAAAACATTAGAACGAATAAGAGACAAAGGTCAAGATGGGTTTTATAAAGGAGAGACTGCAAAAAAGTTGGCTAAATTCATGAAAGATAATGGCGGCATAATTACTAAGGAAGATTTGAGTAAATATACTGCCATAGAACGAAAGCCTGTTGTTGGTAACTATCGAGGGTTTGATGTGTATTCCATGGCTCCACCAAGCTCTGGAGGTGTGGCAATAATAGAAATGCTCAACATGTTAGAAAATTTTGACTTGAATAAAATTGGATATAATTCTGCCTCATATTATCATCTACTTAGTGAGGTGATGAGAAGAGCTTTTGCTGACCGAGCTGAACATGTTGGTGATCCTGATTTTAATCCAGATTTACCTCTCAATCAATTATTGTCAAAACAGCATGCTAACACTTTAGCAAAAAGCATAAATATGGATAAAGCTAGTGTAAGTGATAGCTCCAAATTTAACCATATGTTTGAAGGGGACAACACTACTCATTTATCAGTAGCAGATGCCAATGGCAATGCAGTATCACTTACTTATACCCTAGAGTATGCTTATGGTTCCAGAATATTTTCAGAGGATCTTGGGTTTATTTTTAATAATGAGATGGGAGACTTTAATCCTGTTCCTGGAAAAACCAATAGCAATGGACAAATAGGAACGTACCCTAACTTAATTGTACCTGAAAAGCGAATGCTTTCGAGTATGACACCAACTATAATAGCTAAAGATGGTCGCCCAGTACTGGTTGTTGGTTCACCAGGGGGAAGAACTATTATAAATTCTGTTTTACAAACGGTAGTGAATGTGATAGATCATAAAATGGATATTGCTACAGCTATAGAGTCACCTATGATCCACCATCAATGGCTACCAGATAAAATACGCTACCAGCAATGGACACTCTCTCCAAATACATTAAATTTATTGGAAAATATGGGGCATGAATTAATGATGTCTACAAGAGAATGGAAATCAATAATGGGAATATATATAGATTTAGAAAATAATATTTTGTCTGGATATTCAGACTCAAGCAGTAAAGACGGAGGTACGGCAGGTTATTAGTAATTATCTGGTGTTACGTAATCAATAATTAATTTGTCAACCTGACAGGTTGGATAGTTTTGCGTAGCACCAGTAAGTAATTAATTATATCCTATCAGTTTTTTGAAAGGATAATCGCAGTTTAAATCTACTAGGATGCAAACATTTGATAAAACCACCATCGAGTTTTTAAAAAGTTACAATTATAGCATTAAAGTTAAAGATCAGATTTTTACAGTAATGGATAAAAATTATTCCACTGTATGGCAAAATGTGATAATGATTATAATTGGATTAACTGGTTTTCCTGTAGCTTTCTTGGGTAATTATGAAATAGGGATTTTATTCATTTTGTTTTTATTAATCCCTATTGTGAGGATGGTAAAAAACAAGCCTAAAAAAGTGACCTTTGATTTAGTAGCCAACAGAATTAATGGTATTTATTTATCAGAAATTAAAGAATTTAGATACTCGCAGGAGGAATCATATGCGTATGCCACGCCTTTCGAAAAAGGAACAAAAGAATACACACTTGATTTAGAAATCGTTAATAAAAATGGTGTTCCTACCAAAATTATGAGTTTTATTGATCGTGAAGAAGAAAAGCCTGGAGCTGATGAGTTGTTAAAAGTAATGAATGGGTGGTTAAAGTAGCAAAATACCTATATTTACAGAAATATATTTATTTGTGAAACCCAAAAAACAGTCACTTAAATCTTTTTTGCTGGTTAGTGTTTTGAAATTTCAATTAAAACACCTTATTACTGGTATAATTTATAGTATTATTGTGTTTTTTATTGATTTAGCTTTACCTCTGGGTGTTGCAAGTGGTGTTCCCTATATTGCAACAGTACTTATAGTATTAAGATCTAAAAAAATAAAATACATTATTAATATTGCTATTTTTTGCTCCTTATTAGTGATAATCGGGTATTTTTATTCTCCAGAAGGAGGAGAGTTGTGGAAAGTTTTATCAAATCGTTTTCTTGCATTATTTGCTATATGGGTTACAACAATACTATCTATTAAAATCATAAAAGAAACCCAAAAAGAAATAAAAATACTACGTGGATTACTCACCACATGCTCATCATGTAAAAAAGTTAAAGATACTGAAGGATCATGGACAAAAATGGAATCCTATATTAATAAACATTCCGAGGCAAACTTTAGTCATGGGATGTGTCCCGACTGTTTTAAAAAATATTACCCTGATTACGAATATAAAGAGGTTTCAAAAGACACATAGCATCCAATTCGTGTGTGTGATTATAGTGCATAACTTAATTTAACCGACATTTTACAAAAGAGGATCTATTACATAATACGGGGTTAATCACCAAAAAAACAATACCCTTCACAAAGGAATAGTATCCATTCACAAAAAATCACATACATAATATAATTATTTTATGTACTTTATATTAAGTATGTTATGATTTTAATAATTAAACCTCACTGACATGAAAACCAAAAATTTATTAGTATTTGTATTATGTCTATTGGTATCAGCTGCATTTTCACAATCTGACCCTTTTGAAGGACGACCAACTTCTGCAGGACCAGATGTAGCATCTGATATAGATAATGTTCCGGCAAAAAAAGAAACTTTTACTTCCAAACTTGAAAGATATAAAAGCAATGGATTTAAAGTGGCTGTAATTTTAAGGTCAGAACCAATTACAACCAAGCCACAACCTGTACAAACAGGATCCACTTCTTCTTTAATTACTCAGATAACACTAAAGGGCGACTTACCATCAATGAAAGATGACTTTGCCCCTCTTTTAGAAAGCTTTATTGCAGCAATGAATGAATCTTTTAATACCGATATATTTGAAGCTGTTGATATGAAAACTATTCCATACAAAGAAAGTAAGTTTGGTAACATAGATGATTGGGCAACTACTAAATACAAAATGGTTATAGAATACAGCGTGTCTCCATTATATGATTATACACTAGCAGGTGGCAAATACTCAGCTGCCCTATCAGTTAATTTACATGTTATAGCATCCGAATATATAAATGATCCCAAAAAAGGAGTTAAAAAGAAATTTCCGATAAGAGCAGGTAATCTTGGAGCTTATAAATCGGAATCTTACAATTCGGATAACGACCCAGGTTTTAAAACGATTGATGAATTACACAAAGTTGTAAATCCACCCATGGGAGCAGATTTAGTTGCAGAGTTACAAAAAGAACAAGATGCCAAAATGGATGATTTTATAAAAAAGAGAAAATAATAAATACAGAAATTATTGCCCCCCTTTTTTTAATTAATTCAATAGTTCCAATGTAAACCTAAGTTGTTTACATTGGAACTATTGGTAAATAAATTCTAGTATTTATTAAAATGAACTTTAATACCTCCAAAATAATTTCGCTCGTGAGAAGAATTGAAGTATCTGCTGCCATCGCTTAAGCCTGTACACAATTCACTGGCTGAAAGTACTCCAGTCACACAAAAGTTTCCCAAATTTTCTCCTAAAAACATTAAATGTAGGAGAAAGCTAGTGTTTTTCAAAAAAACAAAAAGTGGCGGAATTACCAAGTGCCACCGAACTTTCGTTACTGATAAAACCCCACTCATTCATAGGTGTTGTTGTGCTTAGTACTTATTTGATTTTTTAGTATTCTTAAAGTGTTTAATCATTTTTCCTAAATCTTTATCCTTTTTACGTCTTTCTACAACTGTCGATTCAAAATGCTCTTTTTCACGTTCCATTTTTAGAAAGTTATCATAAAAGCTTTCTTCAATTTCTCCTCTGTCAACTGCTGCTAAAACAGCACAGTCAATTTCTGAAGTATGTGTACAATCCTTGAATTTACAGCCTCTGGATAGTTCAATTATTGCTTCAAATGTCATCTCCAATCCTTCTGTTGAATCCGCAATCCCAACTTCTCTCATTCCTGGGTTGTCAATTAGAATTCCGCTATTCTCAAGAACTAACAATTCCCTATGGCTTGTAATATGTCGCCCTTTGTTTGTACTTGCACTAATGGCATTAGTTTTCATTAATTGTTTACCTGAAAGGTTGTTCAAAAGAGTTGATTTTCCTACTCCCGATGAACCTAACAAGCAGTAAGTTTTTCCTTTTTTGATATTCTCTTTGAGTTTTTCAATACCATTTAGGGTTTCATTACTTATTGTAATTACAGGTACTTGCTTTACTCGTTCTTTAACTTTAGAAACCAACGCTGTTATTTCTGTATCATCTATTAAGTCTATTTTATTGAGAATGATAATCGGTACTACATTTGATGTATAACAAATGGCCAAGTATCTTTCTATTCGATTAATATTAAAATCCCTGTCAACCGCTTGTACAATAAAAGCATAATCAATATTTGTTGCTATGATTTGTTTCTCTCCCTGTTTTCCAACTGCTTGTCTTTCAATACTAGTTTCTCTTGGAAAGACAGAATGAATAAGTGCTTTATTGTCATCATATTCAGAAATCGCAACCCAGTCACCAACAGCAGGAAAATCAGACCTATTATGAGCAGAAAATCTTAAATTTCCGATTATCTCTGCTTCATACTCTTTTTCGGTAGTTTTTACAAAGTATCTTTCTTTGTGTTCTGATACAACTCGTCCAACTTCTAATGAATCAAGCTTTTGCTCTATTCGGTAGTTTTCAAAACCTATGTTATATCCTAAATCTTCAAGTGTCATTTCTTTGTCTTGTATCGTAAGTAACGTTTTTTAAAATGTTCGAAATTGAGCTTTAAATACACTTTTTAATCATACTACAATTTCGGTAAATTCCTCTTAAAAACGTTACCTGTGGTAATTATTTTCCCGCTCGAAAAAGAACGAATTAAGCACCGCTGGGCTAAAATGCGTAGGGCAGCAAAATAACACTAACCTTTCGTACAGCACTTAGCCTTGTTTAAATTTAAAAGTAAATACTTAATGGCGGACTAACTAAAAACCTACAAAATTTCCATCACGCACTAACCGCCATATGCAATTTTAGCCGTTGTTATATCTCGTTTTATTCAATCTTTTCCCCTTCCGTTTTTCCATTTTGAATTAATGTAAGGCCTGTTATTTTTCCATTTTCAGTGTTGAATTTTACTTGAGCATAAACTACTTTAAAGAAAAACTTATCTTCCTCATAGGCGAATAACTCAAATTTTTCTTGTCCTGTAGCTTGCCCGTAAAGATGCGAATCTTCTTGTGTTACTGAAATGAAAAATTCTTGAGCCAATTGGTATTTTCCTGTATATTTTTTCAGAATCTCCTCAGTTAATTGTATTTCTTCAAATTCCTTTTTGGCAAATGAGGGTAAGGGATCAATTTCGTCATCACTATTTAAGATTTTCAAGGCAAGGTTTCCAATTGCACCCAATACGTTTTGAGTTCCACCAGCATTTGCGGCAATGTATACTCCAATTTTTGAGGTTGTTTCTGCTTTAAAAAAAGTAGAAAACCCAGGAACCCCACCTGTATGTGTTAAATACTTTGCACTATCATTTATAATTAGTCCAATACCAAAACCATAGGTGCTTTCAAACTGTGGTTCCTGCATCTTGGTCACAGACTGTGAGTTTAAGATAGATTGACCATCAAAAGAGCCTTGATTCAATTGGGCAATATAAAAATTAGCCATTTCTGGGCAGGTCAAATAAACATCGCCTGCAGGATATACGTCAAAACGAGATTGATACTCGGGTATAGATTGATTGTTTTCTAAAGAATATGGTAAAGCTAGCTCCTCTATCATACTTGGAGTGGGTACAATTGGACCTTTAGATTCAATTTGAAGTGGTATTAGAATATTATCCACTATATAATCTTGATAAGACATTTCTGACACTTTTTCAATTATCAATCCTGCAAGAGCATAACAATGATTACAGTATTTGAAATTTATCCCTGGTGGTTCTTCAGCACTTATTTCAGAAGCGAGCTTTTCTAGTGTTTTAGGTAGTTTTCTTTCCCATACTGGAATAATCTCAATTGGCCCAGTTAATCCTGAATGGTTACTTAACAAATGACGAAATGTAACGGGTGTTCCATCATTTGAAAGATCCGTAATTGGTGATTCCACTAAATATTTGTTTATAGGATCATCAATGTCCAATTTACCAGCTTCTGCTAATTGCATTATGGCAGTTGCTGTGACGAATTTGAAATTTGAACCAGTGCTATATACAGTAGAGCTGGTTGCAGGAACTTTTTTCTTGACATTCGCAAACCCGAATGCCTCTGACCAAATAATGGTATCGCCTTTAATCAGAGATAGAGAAACAGAGGGTATGCCGGTTTCTCTTAATATTTTATTGATTTCTTCCTCGAGTATTTTTTTTGATTGTTCTAGATCAAATTTGTGTTCTGGCTGGTTAACTTGAGAAATAGATTTATTGGATATAAGTAAGAAGCCAAACAATAAGAAGAATAGAATTTTATTCATAATTTTTAGTTTTGTTGCTAATGAGATATAACATACACTATTTGTGCGTGTTATACATATTTTGATCATTATGCCGCTTATCCATTAAATATTGCGAATAAACGGAACGATTAAATATAAACAAAAATTATAATAATGCTATTAGCCTTTTTGTAAAACTTTCTCAGCTAATTATTGAATTGAGTATGAAAAATGAAGATTGAGTATTACTTATCTCTTATTTTAAGCTTTTTCGAATTGACCTGCCCACTAGTAAATAATTGAAATAGGTCATTTACATCTATTTGATTTCCCAAATCATTCAAAAGAATGCGAGGGCAATTATCATTTAGAAAATAAATAAAAGTATGTTCAATGATTTTTAAACCCGGATTATGCAATATCTTCAGCTTTATTGTTGCACCACTTACGATAATCTTCTTTTAATCCTTTGAGTGTGACGATTGTATACCTCTCTTCACTGGTATTGACTAATTCTATATTGTGCTTCTCAATTCCCTTTTTGTAGGTTCAAAGTTAAATTTACGTAAGCTCCACTCATCGTTTTCCTTGAAACGACTTTCTATTTCTGCTTTTTGGAACGCTCTTAACCATGTAAAGCGACCAACCCCTTTACCTCCTTTTTGTTAGTGGAATGAGCAAAGTTAAAGGAATTAAAATTATCTGAATTGAATTAACTATAGTTTCAAGTGTATTGCTGAAGGCAAGCCTCTTTTCGTTTATTTTTCCTTTGATATCTATTTGCATGTCTTTGGAATTACATTTTTTCTATCAGTTCATTTTTCAGCCATTCAAAAGCTTTCTCTTGATTGTACTCTATTTCAGGTCTCAGGAGGGCTTCCATATCTCTGGTAAAATCAACATCATTTTCCTTCTCTTGAATATTCATTAGAAATTCTTTTTTACTCGGAGGCCTATTGCCTGTAGCGAATGAAATATATTCATTGAAGCATTGAATGATTTGTTCTAAGTCCAATTCGATATTTAATCTGGAATAATCCAAATCAAACAAATCTCGCCCTTTACTTCGTTGGTAAAGAGCTCTCAATTTTGTTCCTAAGAGTTCGTTTATGCTGTAAGTTCTTACTTCCGCTTTTCCCGAAAACCATTCACTATCTACCTCAAAAGGAAAATTGACCCAATCCAATACATTGAAATGTTCTTTACAATTGATTTCTAGTTTTAGTCTCATTCTGATTTCTTCGTACTCCGAAGCAAATCGGTATAAAGCCTTAGCTCCATGTCCTCCAATTTTGGTTTTTCTATTTTCTTCAAAGAAGGTAACTACTTCACCAATCCGTTTCATAATTGGTTTAATAGGGCCAGGTTGTATTTGAACTAAGTCAATATCCTCAGAATATCTTGGGGCGGGGTGTAAGTATAGTTTGTGTAATGCTGTACCTCCTCTAAAAGCAAGATTCTCTTTTAGAAAATCGTCTGAGAAAATTTCCACTAATGTTCGGCTTATAACTAGGTCTTGTTCTACTTGGGAAAACTCCTTCCATGGAGCATGGTTCTGCCATTGTGCTATGTCTGGTTTTGGAATCATAAATCGCTTTCCAATTTAATATTTATGTCTACTTTCCATTGGTTATTTGCAGCTCCAGCCTTTTTATTTGTCTTGGGGGAAAGCAATACAGGGAAATATTTATTTGTCTTTAGGTGTTTCAAAATGGGTTCTGTTAATTTCTCTTCCACTTCTAGTTTTTCAAGTATAAATCCAAGCCTTTGTAATGAGCTTTTATGAGGATACCATGTTAATAGGTTTTGTATATCATTTTGATTAATCTCTTCTGATAGTTCTTCAAAAACTGCCAACATTCTATTTATTCCTCCTAATTTGGATTGATGATGTAATAAGTCAACTGCTGTTAGGGCAGGACTTGAAATTTTGAAAATTCCTGCATCTGACTTTTTCTCTTGAATATTTTTATTTGACCACTTAGAAGCCGTGAAAAACCGAGTATTCAACTCTTTTTTTTGAATATCACTCAATTTTGGTTTTTCCGTCATTACATATTCCTGTTGGGATTGTTGATGACTTGCTCCATGAAATTTAGCTGCAGTATAGAAGCCTAAATAGTAGTTGCGATTCAGGCTCTTGAAAAGCTTGTCGGCATATAATTGAATTGGGATTTTCCCTTGTTTGGAATATCTTGGAGGTATAATTAAATAGAAGCCTTTTCTAAAGTTTAAAATTTCTCGTTTTTCTATTAATCTGGCGAGTTCAAATTTTAGTGAAGTACCTTGTCCATCAGTATTTTTTGTTACTTCTTCAAGAGAAAATGAATAGTTCTCTATAGATAATAGATGCTTAATATATTCCTTTGCTTTCACTATAGTAAAATTTACCTAAAAGTAGCAATAAAAACTACTTATCGGAAATTAATACTAATATCATTTAAAAAGGCGGGGGATTTTAGCTCTTTAGGTTTTTTTGTGAGGTTTGTGCGTTGGGCTAAAATGATGTTGGGCAGCATAATTATGATGTCTTTTCGTACAGCACTTAGCCTTGTTTATATTTAAAAATAGATACTTAATGGCGGACTTACTAAATAACTACCAACTTTTCTTCTCGCACAAATACCCTATGCAGTTATAGGCGATGTTAGCAAACCGTTTTTATTTAAAAGTCAATGAGTAAATGGTTTTTCTGAATGATTCTGTTAGACTTCCGTATCGTCAAATAGATATGATATTAAACTGTAAGCAACATTTTTTTTGCAAAAAAAACATTATGCAACTTTAACAACCCTAACCTTTTTGCAGATTAGGGATATTCAAAATGAGATAATAACCTAAGTTACTTAAGGCTATTGTCATCAAAAGACAAGCGTAACACGTCCAACTTTCAATAAAACGACTTTAATTTTGATAAATTATTAAAGTAGAATCTTTACTATTGGTTTTGAAGTAACACCGGCTTCTTCCATTGCTAATTTTAGGTCAGGATTAGCCATGAACTTGTTAAAGTTTGATGCAGATAATGAAGAGCCTATTACCGTAACCACATTCTCATCAGAAAGTGATTTAAGGATAAGGTGGTCTATTAAGCCATCATTTATTCTTAAATCTTCGACAGATTCGTAAATGTCCATCCATGCAGCATAATCTTTTACTGAATGGGTAATTATGGTTCCCAGAGCCGATGTATTAATTGCGTTATACTCTTTTGCTGCTGTATAATAAGCGATCTCTGGGGCACTAGCCACACCCGCTTTTATCATATCCTCTTTTAAGGTGGTGCTTGACGTAAAGGCTTTTGCCTTAGCCAGATTTTTTACTTCTGCAAGAAACGTAATATAATTGGTGTTGGTTAATATCCTTTTTTACAAAAATGTCTTCTATTCCTGCTTCTGTTCTATCAGATTTGGTTTCATCGAATACAAGCTTCCACTTGGTGTATTCGGTTACTTTATGAGTAATTGATAGATAATGTTTCACTTTAGATGTCTGGGCATTGGAAGTGATACTTAGCAGTGTCATTGTTGCAATGAGTGTATATTTTATTAAATTTTTCATTTGAATAAATTTTGGGGTGAATTTATTTAATAGCTATCACAGCACTTGATGGACCCGTTAGTGGTATTATTGATGTTTCAGCAAAACCAATCTCTTCTGCCAATTCGTTAAAATCAGCAAATGAAAAATCATACCCTTCAGGGGTTTCGATCAACATATTTAATGACATCATAAGTCCAAAAGCGTTCTCGCTTCTATTGTTATCAATAATATTTTCAATCACCACTAATGCTCCTCCTTGAGGTAATGCATCATAAGCTTTCTTAATCAACATTTTCTTGTCTTTTGTTCCCCAATCGTGAAGAATATTTCCCATGGTTATAACATCTGCTTTAGGAATATCGCTATTAAAAAAGTCGCCTGATTGAACAGATACACGGTCACTTAAGCCCATCATAGCAATGTTTTCTGTCGCAACTGGAGCAACTGGAGGTAAGTCGAAAGTGATGCAGTTCATATTCGCATTATTCATCGCTATCTGAGCCGCCAAATATCCGCCAGCACCTCCAAGATCACAATGTGTATTGTAATTAGAAAAATCAAATACATTAGAAAGCTTCATGAAATTACCCCTTTGAATACCACCCATCGCCTTTAAGAATTCACGAAGTTTTGCTTCATCTCCATACAATGCTTCAAAAATGGGAGCTCCTCCTGTTTTTGTTTCATTTTGAGGCATACCCGTTTTCAAACCTTCCTCAAGGTCATTCCAAAAACCATAAAGTCTATTGTTAGACATTTCCAACATACCACCTACATAACTTTGTTTAGTCTTGTCAAGAAATAAATCTGAATCCATCGAATTACTATAAATAGCCGTTTCTTTTAGCCCACTTCTTTGCAGAAACCCTAAAGCAACTAGAGTGTCTAAAAAATCATAAAGACTTCTTTCGTTCAGTCCTAGTTTTGTTTTAATCTCTTGCCCCGTTAATTCTTTTTCTGCCAAGTGGGTAAATAGTCCCATATTAATGGCGGTTAGCAATGTTTTTGATGCCCAAAACCCCATCCCTATTTGCATTATTTTGCCAGGGTCTACTTGTTTTTCTATTAATGTTTCCATGATATCACTTTTAAAATTTTTCTCTGTAAATGAATTCTTTATTTAAAAACCCTAAAGGGAGTTAAGCATTTTGTGTTTGCTCTTGAAAGAATGGGGTAAATTTTTCCTTGTTTTCCGAAAGCCATTCTTCAAATCCTTTGATTTCAGGATACATTTCATGACTTGCTTTCTGATCTTCTTTTCTTTCGAGAATGTGAAGCTTATTGCACGTAAACATAGTCGCAAGGTCTTCAGCACCGGGAAAACCAAACGAAGCAAACACCTCTCTTGGAATGTCATTATAATGAACAGTTTGTCCAAGAATTTTGGTCATGCTTTCGGCATATTTCGTTGGGTCACTGTCCTCGGAAACAGCACCGACAAGTTGCCCAATATATTTCGATGGATTATTGAAAATAGTATTTACAATTCCTCCTAAATCTTCTATAGAAAGGGCAGCTAGAGGTGTGTTTCCCTGTGGAAAACCAAATCCGTAAGAACCATCTTCGATTTTCATTGGAGGAAAAAAGGATAAGAAATTTTCAAAGTAAAATCCAGAGTGAACGTAGGTTGCTTCTAGATTTTTTGATCGGCAATGGTTTTCCATAGCCGCTTTGGTTTCAAAATGTGGAACACTTAGTGTGCCCCCTGATAATTTTTCAGCACTTGGAAGCGTACTGAAAACGAAGTGCTCAATGTTTGCTGCTTCAACAGCATCCACTAGGTTTCGCCCGTGTTGAACTTCTCCATCATAATGCTCCCAAAAATTGGTTACACCAAATACACCATAACATCCTTGCATGGCAGTTATTAGTGTATTCTTATCTGCTAAATCGCCTTTAACAATCTCTGCGCCTTGGGATTGGAGTGCTAGAGCAGCTTCAGATTCCGGATTTCGGGTGAGGCATTTGACGTTAAAATTTCCTTTTTTTAATAAATGCCGTGCTACACTTCCTCCTTGGGCTCCTGTGGCTCCTGTTACTAATATCGTTTTCATAATTAAGGGGTTTAGTTAATTGATCATACTAAGTAACGAGGCACAGTACTTAAAAAAAATGTCCTGAGATAACAACGTCTATAGAAAAATTGATCTAGGATAAGATTGGCTGTAGAAAGTTGATCTATGGTAAGATGTGGTTTAAGAAATGCTCTTTTTTCTTAATCTGCTTAATGATTCTGGGGTAATGCCAAGGTAGGAAGCAATATAGTATTGCGGTACGCGCTGGGTGATATCGGGAAACTTGGAAAGTAATATTTGGTAACGATTTTCTGCACTTTCTGCAAACTCTGAAGAACGAATTTCTGCTGATTGGAATGCTTTGGCAAATTTTTTCTCAATGAAATCGGCAAAAGGTCTCGAGTTTTGAAGTAAATAATTATAGTCAGTTGCAGATATGGTTAATACAGAACAATCTTCTAGCGCTTCAATGGAAACCATTGATGGTGTTCCATGAATCATGCCTTGTATTTCCCCGACCCAATAGTCATTAAAAGCAAACCGTGTAATAAATTCTTCCCCTTCTGAATTGGTAGTAAAATACCTAAAGCAACCCTTCACCGCAAAGGCTGCAGTATTACATACATCTCCTACCTTTAAAAACAGTGATTTTTTAGTTATTATTTTGCTTTCAAAGTATGGCAGAAGCAAATTTAAGTCCTCCTCAGGGTAATTGGGACAGGTCTTTTTTATATGTTCGAATAGCTGTTTGTACATTCAAACAATAATTTACATATAATTACTGTAATCTGGTAAGAATACTTTTGAGCCATTCTTTAACTTTATTTACTTTTCTTGATTTAATGATTGCCAACATACTAATAACACACACTATAGTGCGTGTTATACATATTTTGATCATTATGCCTCTTATCCATCAAATATTGCGAATAAACAAAACAATTAAATATAAACAAAATTTATAATAATACTATTATGTATTTAAAAATTTTCTTCTTTTCCATCTGCTTGTCCTTCAAGTCAGCAACTTTAGCATAAATTCGAAACGCCACAAGATTGAGTTTAACCTACATTTAATGCTGTTTAGTTAAGAAAGTAGATCTGGCAGGTCTTAACGAAAATCAATAGAGCATAAATGTGGTGTCTCGTAATACTATTATTTAACGTGAGTTCGGGATAAGATAAGAGACAATGCATATGCTACAAAAAAGCCACCAAAAACAGATTGTCATTCAGAACGTAGTGAAGAATCCCTAATTTCTTGAGCAATTATTAAGAAAAGATTCCATCCCGACTTGTCTGGACTCTAAATGACACATATTTTGGTTTTTGATGCTTTTTTGATCTATAATAATAGGATGGCTTATTCCGAATTCACGTTATTTATTATTATCAAAAGGGGAATTTCTGACTTCTATCGAGAATGCTTTTGAAGGATTAGCTGAAATCAATAAATTAAATTCATCATCTGTGAACCCTCTAGATTTTAGCTCCGGATATAGTTTTTCGAAAATAGCAGTGAATGGTTTTATAGCTTGTGTCTCTTTTTGCGGATCATACCAACCTGCATCGTGGGAAATTAAAATTCTATCTAAAATTCCATTTGTTTTTGCAAACATGATTTTTTCAACATGTTTTTCCAATTCCCATCCTATTCCATCAAGACTTATCCAGCAACCCATTTTTGCTGCTTTAAGATAACTTTCATTGCTGTTTTCTGCCTGAGCATGTACCCAAATAAAGGCCTCAGGCGAAATTCCCATGTCTTT
>Ga0224506_10001118_pt1 | contig 19600 bp, 22 predicted proteins | sample SF_Jan12_sed_USG_2_FD_169108 | JGI IMG/M metagenome (GOLD analysis project Ga0224506, IMG submission 169108) | Sediment microbial communities from San Francisco Bay, California, United States - SF_Jan12_sed_USGS_8_1 | ecosystem: Environmental > Aquatic > Marine > Sediment | place: USA... | reverse complement strand
CTCTTCTTGGCGGTTTTTTTCTTTGCTGCTTTTTTCTTTGCTGCTTTCTTTTTGGGCATGTGTCTTTACCTCTGCGCTACACGTCTTTTTCTCGATTCTTATGCGGTACTTGCAGCTTTTAAGATTTTTGGTTCAGGGTTTATCGAAGCAATCGCGTGATTAAGGGTAAGGAATCGGCGCGATCGATCTGAAGATTTTTCGATTCATCTCAGCGATTGCAAGAGTAATCTGGACTGTCTTTGATAATGTTTTTGTTACCTTGAATCAAGGTCTTCTGGCTACGTCACAAGGGAATGTCGGTTGAAAAATGACTGGGTCGATGTGAGTTTTCATACCTTGCTTGGAGATATTCAGCTTGGATTGATCGCTAGATCAGCCAGTGAAGACCACTCATGTTTCCAGCTCCTCGCTGAACACCAATCTTAAAGAGAGGCTAATGGGACCATCCATCATGCCGCGGTTGGCGGTCATAAGGGGACCTCAGCTACTTTCCTATGATTTTCCTCACAGCCACCCGTTGAAGTCTGATAGGGTCGAGATGTTTTGGAGGATGCTCGAAGAATCAGGAGGTGAGCTGAGGGACTCCATCATCTTCGTCGACCCGGTTGTTTCAACTGACGAGCAGCTACTACTCTTCCACGAAACTGATTATCTTCGGTTTGTTCAGCTAATGTCGAATAGAGGAGAAGGCCTTCTAGACTACGGGGATACCCCAGCCTTCAAGGGATGCTATGAAGCAGCTGCATATTGCGTCGGATCCACGCTCAAAACCATAGAGATGGTTCTCAACAGGGAGGTCGACCACGGCTTCAATCCCGTGGGAGGCTTTCACCACGCAAGAAGAAGTGCGGCTGCGGGCTTCTGCATATTCAACGATGCCGGTGTCGCAATAGAATACCTCCTGCGCGTGAAAGGCATCTCTCCTGTTGCATACGTGGATATGGATGCTCATCATGGTGACGGGGTCTGCTACGAATTCTACAGCAACAAGAAACTCATATTCGTAGACATTCATCAGGATGGCAGATCACTCTACCCCGGGTCTGGTTTCGCGTATGAGACGGGAGAGGGCGAAGCTGTGGGAACAAAGCTGAACATTCCACTTCCAGCGGGATCCGGCGACTCGGAATTTAAGGAAGCCTTCAAAAAGGGGTTGGGGTTCCTCAACCAGTTCTCGCCTCGTTTCATCCTCTTTCAGTGCGGGGCTGACGGCCTCGAGGGAGATCCCCTCACTGGCTTGAGGTATTCGGAAGAAGCTCATAGTTTCGCTGCGGCTCGGCTGAACGAGACCGCGCACAGGCTCTGTGAGGACAGACTGGTGGCTCTGGGCGGGGGAGGCTACAGTCCTGACGGTACAGCCAAAGCTTGGATGCAGGTGGCGAAGGCCCTGGCTCAGCCCCCTTGATGGAGACAAACCCAGTTTGGATTGCGGCTGCGGAAAGTAGGGTAGATGCGAGGCCGATCGATCAGGAAGACGTAGAGGTAGGCTGGAGGGAGGGCAAGATCGTACACAGTCAAGAGCGACGGCCAGCGCGCTTCGGTTTTCAGGCGTTGCAAGAGTTTTGGATAAGAACAGACCATTCTACCGGTATCTTCTTTCCCAGCCATCTTTTGGGCGCTGTAGTCTCGAGCAGCCCGGCCTTGAAGACCGCTCTCGTCTTATCTGGGTCTACGGCGGAAGGTAGCTTTACGGTGAGACGATACATGTGACGGTGCTTCTCGCCCAATCTGAAGTCAGGGCCGGCTCTGACGATCGATCGAATCTCTCTGACATTCTCCAACCTCTCCTACAGATATACCGGAGGCAGCTCGATCGATCCTTTCTCTTCCGCATCGGAACCATCAACTGCTGCGTCCTCCTCATGAGGGCTCTCATCTGTATCTTAGCCTCATCGGCGCTCTCGAGAAGAAGAGACGCATCCGCCTCAAATCCTAGAATCTTTCCCGCAAACTGTAGAAGATCGATGGATGTCATCTTATTCAACACCTCAGGCCTGCTGCTAACCACGACCACCTTTAGTATCTCTGTCGATCGATCGACAGCCATCACGGCTCAGGCATTCCTCCGAAGGAGAAGACGAGCCTCGGACTCTTGCTCACAATTCAGTCGTTCAACTCAGATACATACTGTCTCAGCACAGAAATTGATATCGGGGTTTCCGAGAAAACTGCCAAGAAGTCAGTCTTCGCGTATGGTCTCATCAACTCCTTGATGCCGCTCTCGTGAACTGCAATCGATCGAGCAGTCAATCACTGGAAGCGCAGCCAGCGGCATTGCCGGATAAAAAGAATCTATCTGGGGAATTCACGTCCGCAGTAAGGACACTTAACGTTACTATAATGCAAGACCGATGAACATCGAGCAGATGAGAACGCTCGCGAGTAACTAATGTCAAAAGTCCTCCCACAGGAAGGGCAGGTCACCAGCCTGCTACTTGACATTCTTTGTGGATCTGAATGACAGCGGTATCTAACGCTATGTCCTAGTTTCCTAGTCTCGCGTTGATTCGTGGATTCCTGTAAGCGAGGTCAAACGCGTCGCCACCAATGTTCCCGCAACAAGTGATATGGCAACCTGGATGGGTGTCACCAAAGCTCCTCCCATCCATATGTACCTGAGCGTCTCAGCATCGAATCCATAGAGGAAACTGTACGTCTGACACGGAATAAAAAGGAATATTCTGAACAGTATATCTGACTCGAGCCCAATAAGCGCTGAGAATAGAAGACGATAGGTCGGTCGGTCTTTCCATCGATCGATCAATCCTCGAAACGACCATACATCAAACCGCTTTGAGACTCGCAGGGCGCACCACATCAGCAGGACGTATGCCACATAGGTGTCCCACATTCCCCAGATCGGAAGTTCCCATGCCACCGGCGTTAAGAAATATGCGGCGAGGAGAGCCGTCTGGTACACAGCAACGCCCCTGATTCGCCCCCTGAAAACATGTCCGGAGATCATTGCTCCCACTGGGGCGCCCATCATGAACAGAAACTCAGCCGGGCCTCGATAATTGACGAAGTGACCTAGAAGAACACCGATCAAAACCGCGATAGCCCCCTGACGAGGGCCTAGAATCACTCCTGTCAGCGGCTCTGTGATAAACACCCAACTCATCCAGACACCCGTCTGAAATTGAGGAATCCCAGGGACCGAGTCGAAAACCGCGTTCATCGCGGAGAAAAGTGCAATCCGCGCAATAGCCGACGAGGTTCTCACAGAGGGCGATCGATCGATCGTGCCTCGATTCAAGGAGTTTAACGCTTGGGGGGAACAAAGACCGGATTTCTTCACTCTCATTTCACCCCTAATGCTCTCAAGACCTTCGAGGCGCGGCGTCTGGCAAGCCCTAACGATTGGCCCTCTGTTCTTCCCAGAGCGAGGACCGAGCAAACCGGTTCTCCCTTCTCGACAAGGCTCCCGGGTAGGGGAACGTTTCTAAGCCAGCTTTCGTGTCTGAAATCCGGTACTAGACATCTTTCTGGGGCGTAAACTATGAGCCTGGTACAAAAAGCTCTTTGATGAGCAATCTTCGCCGGCAGTTTCCCACGGAGACAGGCGTTCACATGCATCTTGACCACGTTTAGCCCAAAAGCCTTCTCCACACATTCAAGTGTCCCTTGAAACCTGGGGTTAACCTCAATTACATAGGGATGACCATCTGGCGAGATCACGAAGTCGACACCGTTCGACCCAACCAATTTAAAATGTACGCAAACTTCCTCAGCTATCCGCATACACTCCCTAGTTACGTCTCGACGCATCGAAATTGGGACGACGTTTCCGCACCAGCCAAAGGCGTGCTGCTGGAAAAGTCTATGGTCCCCTAGAATCTGTTTGCTAGCCGCGAGGGACTTTGCATGGCCAGAGGCTGAAATAACCGAGACGCTAGCCGGAATCCCGGGGACATATCTTTGCACGAGCGCGCAAGAGGACGAGCCGCGGACCCTAGCGAAGGACTCCGCGAGATCCATCGTGTTCTTGACAAGCTCGATTCTGGTTCCGCCTGAGGTGGACCAAGGCTTCATCACCAAGGGGAATCCGATTTGAGCCGCCGCCGCTTCAGCTTCCGCTCTGTCGTCTGCGAAAATTGTCTTGGGGTGCGGTAGTGATAGTCGACCAAGTTCATCAAGGAAGAACCTCTTATCTCGCACGCGTTTGATGGCGCTAGGTGAGTTTCCGAGAATGGGAACCAACTCATTTAGCTCTTCGAGGGTGTTCCCCGAGTCGTCCAGCCCCGACGCCAGCATCATGAATTGAGGTCGACACAGAGACACCAAGCGTCGAGCTATCTCAAGAAGGCCTCGGGGCTTGTAGCGGGTTTCAACGGTCCCCGAAGATTCCCCTATCCTCTGCTGAATGATTGATTGGGAATGAAGACAGACGCTCTTGAGATCAAGGTCGCCGAAGTAGTCCACGGCGCAGACTGAGTAGCCAGCTCTCGCCGCAGATGCCGCCAGCCCAGGAGCGTCCAACCCTACTACCACGATACGCGGTGAGCGACCGAGACCGACCTGGTCCATGGCAGCATCCTCCGGGGGAAGGCGGCTAGCTGAACGTTCAATGTGGGGGCTCAAAGTATAAGATATCTCCTATGGCGCGATCGATCGAGTTTGGAGCTACAGTTTTCTCCTCAGTCGGCAGAGAGCTTTAATTCTCTGAGACGAGGCTTGTGTCTGGATTGTGGATGCGGCTGCACCTGGGAAAGAAGGGTCTGCGTGTCCTCGGGGTGGCTGAAAGCTTTGTACGTGAGAAGAGCGATCGAGCTGCTTTGGCCGGAGTGGTGATGAGGACGGATGGAGTCGTCGATGGTTTTTCGCTGGGCTCTTGCCGTGTAGGCGGAATGGATTCCACCGAAAACATCATTCGGATGTTTCGAGATTTGGGAAGAGAAGACATCAACGCCCTCATGCTCAACGGATGCGTCATAAGCTGGTTCAACGTTGTCGATCTGAGCGCCCTTCATGAATCCATCGGCTTACCGACGATGTGCGTGACGTATGATGCGTCTGAAGGACTCAAGAAGTACTTCGAAGAATACTTCCCGCACGACTGGGAGCACAGATACTCCATATACCAAAGAAACGGAGCGAGAACAAGGGTCAATCTTAAAACTGGATACCAGGTCTTCCTGCGGTGTTTCGGAGTGGAGTTAGAGGAAGGGCTCGGTTTGGTGAATAGGTTCACTGTTCACGGGAAGATACCTGAACCCATAAGGCTCTCAAAGTCGCTAGCTCACTGTTTCTTTGGAGCGTTCTCCGGGATCGATCGATGCTAGCCTTCTTCGCATCCCCCTGAAAAACGATAAATCCCTTAGAATTCTCGATGGCCGGTGGAGTCGAGTATGACGCTCCTTTTCATAGGGCTTGGAGTGGATGGAGTGAACGGGATGACGTTGCAGGCATTCGACGCGATTCGAGAATCAGATCTTGTCCTTCTAGACGTGTACACAGGCCGTGTTGCCAAGGATCTACGAAGAGAACTGGAGAAGAAATTAGGAAGAGAGATCGTTGAAGCTGGAAGAAGCCTGCTAGAGGAGCAACAGAGAAACGTCGTGGAGAAGGCCCGATCCGCAGAAGTTGCTATACTTGTTCCCGGAGACCCGTTCGCAGCCACGACCCATGTCTCGCTCAGGCTCCTCGCTGCCAGGATGAGTGTTCAGACTCTGCTGTTTCACGGTGTGTCGATCTTCTCAAGCGCTCCAAGCGCCTGCGGCCTTCAGTCCTACAAATTCGGCCGCACTGTCACGATCCCCAAGACGGAGGACCTAGATCTGGTTCAGTCAGCCTACCAGGGGATCAAGGAGAACTTAGCGAGGGGTCTTCACACATTGGTTCTCCTCGACACCAAGGACGACGGTCTGTCCATACAAGACGCTCTTCGAATGCTTCTCGAGCTGGAGGAGAGGAAGAAGAGACACGTGGTGAGGCCGGACATGCTGACTATCGGCCTAGCTAGGGTCGGATATCCCGATGTGAAGATTGCGGCAGGAGCCCTGGAGGAGATCAGGCTACAGGCCTTCCCTGAGCCGCCTCACTGCTTAGTGTTCCCTGGAGACCTTCACTTCGCAGAGGAGGAAGCCCTGGTTCTAATTGCCGGTGCTCCCGAAACGTTGGTACGGGAGCATCGCGCCAGAAACGAGGTCGCTGAAAGGACGGGCAGATATCTGGGCAAGGCGGAGGCGGTTCTTAGGAACATAGCCTTGAGGGACCTGCCCACGTCGCTCAGCCGTGAAGACGTGGAGCGGGTGACCGCTCAAGCTATCAACTATACTGAAGACACAAAGCACTTCCTCGATGCCGGGGATGCCGAGACAGCCTTGGCATCCATCTCCTATTCCGAGGGGCTGCTCGACGCGCTAAGGCTATTAGGTGTGGCTGGATTCACTTGGTAGATGAGCAGGGTTACCGGCGATGGTTCGAACCGTCTTGGCTTCCGGCGTTTTCGATCTGCTTCACCCTGGCCATGTGATATATCTCTCTGAAGCCAAGAGGGCCGGAGGAAAGAACGCCCGACTGGTTGTGGTTGTTGCAAGAGACTCGACTGTCAGGAAGGTGCGAAACCGGGGACCCGTATTTAACGAGGAGGCTAGAAGGATACTGGTCGAATCGCTCAAGCCGGTTGACAAAGCAATCCTAGGAAGCGAGCCGTTCTCATTCGAGGAAATCGTGCGGAAGGTTAAGCCCGACGTCGTGGCGTTTGGCTATGATCAAGAGAGATGGATGGGGGACTTCCTAAAGACAAAGAAGAGAATGAAGTGGAAGGTAAAGGCCGCGAGAATAAAGGAGTTTAAGAGCAGCCCGATTCATAGCAGCTCAGCTGCGGTTGAGAAGATTCTCAAGCAGGACGCTTGGAGGAAAGCTAGCGGATAGGGTCACTCGATCTCCATCCTTCAACCCAAGTGTCTCGCGTAAGCGGTCCCTAGCCATGACCTCAACAACGGAAGAGTTATAGTGTGTTCTCTCCGAGAAGACTACAACGCACTCCACGGAATCGTTTAAAATCGCTTGCAAGCATTTCGCTGCTCCGTAGGTCCTACTCTTGTCGCTGAACCCCGCTATCTCTACGGGAGCCATCCTCTCCATCAGCAACCTATTCTCTATGGAGCCCCTGTTGTCCAGCATGATGTTCAGAGTGCCCGGATATGGCCTGTACCCGAACCTCTTCTCAAACTGCTGAAGATAGCCCTTTACGCTGGTGTAGTATGAACCCTCACCTATTCCCGAGAACACCCTTCCTTGGAGAACGAGCTTTGCGGGCATCTCGAAGACTCCCTTGTATTCGACGAAGATTTCCCTGAGTGCCCTGAGACCTTCAGGGGTTATCTTGACGAAACTCCTTCTCCCGCTCTTCTTCCTATGGATGAATCCCAGCTTCTCCAAGCTCTTGAGCTGCCTCGAGGCCGATTGCTGCGATATCCCCAGTTCTTTGGCGAGTGAGGATGTCGTAGCCTCGACAGGGATGACATAGGAGCTTCTTCTAGCCAGCAGGAGAAGAAGACGTTCCTTAGATCCACACAGCATCTCCTTCACTCTCTTTCACCTCGTTGATCTGCGGCTCTCTCTCAGTAGAAATCTCGCGGCCTTGTGAGCCAGCCGCATTGGAACAGGCAGTCTGCCTCCATCGATTAGGCGAGTTACTACTTTAGCAGCTCTCTTGAGGGAGATCATATTTCCCACGCTCACGTAGACAGGTCCCTTGGGTGTTTGGATCATCTTGGCCGCCATTTTTCCCTCCTCGTCTAAGACGTAATTTTCTCCTCTGTCTAACACGACCGTATATCCTTTGAGCAAGCTCGAGGATACGCCTATGCACGGAATCTTTCCCACAACACCCACGTGAGTGGCGAGCCCGCAGCGTCTAGGGTGTGCCACGCCGTGGCCGTTCACCATCAATATGTCTGGCCGGGTTTCGAGTCGACGAAGCACGGCAAATACGAAGCGCGCTTCCCTGAATGCGAGGAAGGTGGGAATGTAGGGAAACCCAACACGTCCGAAAAAAGCTCTGGATTCCTTTTCGCAGCGATCCTTCATTGAAATCACTACAACCGCTGCAGCGCCGTTCTCTGAGTCATAAGCCACGTCAACCCCGGCTACTAGTTCTGGGTCTTCCTTGAGGACATCCTCCTCGACTGTCCTTGCCGCAAGCAGGATTTGGGCCCTCGCAGCCCGTCGAATCGAGAATCCTCTAGGAACTGTCGCTGGCCGACGCGAATACGGATACCTCACTTCGGGAGTGAGCAAGCGTGTTTCAACCTTTACGGCCTAGGCGCGGTGGCGTGACCATGTTTTCTGCCAGAGCTCTTCCCCACAGCTGTCAACATGTCTTCGATTCGAGCCCTCTGGTATTCCATCGTGACGTCGCCGCGTGTGTGTTCAACCAGTGCTCTCACTTGATCGCATTTTCTACGAAGACCCCTTGTGTTGGGTGCGGCATGCAGAGTGATCATCAGCTCGTCGTAGATCTTCTCCATTGTTTCGAAGTTCTTGATCGCCTTGGCTAGCTCCCCTCTCCTAATGCTGTCCAAGCATGATCTTCTCAGCTCTCCGCAGAAGTCCGCCAATCCAAGGATGTAGGCCTCACGACGAGCTCGTATCTTCGTCGGCGACATCAGCTTCCCTGTCCTCACATATTCGCGCAGAAGCTTTGCCTCACAATACTCTTGGTAGGCTTGGTTCATTAAACCGTGGTACCAGAGCTCCCTTTCTCGTCGACTAGCCTGCTTCGCAAGGGAAAGGATTTCCTCGACTTGGGCAATCCGGCGATCGGCCTCGTCCAACTTTTGTCGGTGCAGCGATATGATGGCTGCGCTACACTCCTGGATCGCTCTTCTTCCGAGCTTCAGAACTTCTTCTCGAGCCTCAGCCTTCACCGAGAGGTCTCTCCTAAGTTTCTCCATAGCCTTCTCGAAGCTCATCCAGTGCTCACCTACAAGTTGAGTTTTTTCGGCTTTTCAAGTTTGCTGAGAAGAGCAACGCGGCTCTCCATCTGCTGGTCGATCAGGTTGTAACTTGTCAATCGACTCAGCTCCGCGGCAAACGACGTGATCTCCCTGTGGCTAGGCATACCTTTGAAGCCCAGCCTTCGAGTTGAGTACCCTACGTGCATGTAGGCCTTGGCCTCAACGTACGTCACTTCAGAGGACAGGATCAGCTTGGAATATTCTTCAGGCATCATCATGTTCAGGCCCTTGACAAGGGTTAGGCGAATGACGGTAGGGCAGGAGAAAGTGCTGAGAACCTCTAACGTTGTCTCTAGGCTCTTCCATCCGTCTTGGATCAATGGGTCACAGACTCTTCGGTAAACCTCCTCAGAGGGGGCGGCTACAGTCACGTAGAGCTGAGTCGGCTCAACCTCGAGACTAGTCAAGGCATCAGGTTTCGTGCCGTTCGTAACCAAGAAAGAGGTCACCCCCCTCTGACGAAAGCAATCTATCAGGGAGCCCAAGTGTGGATAGAGCGTCGGCTCGCCGGCTAGGCTTATGGCCACATGTCGAGGGTCGCAGGCTTCCTCGTAGCGTCGGCGTGGAACCATCGGGTTGCCCTTGTACCCTGAAACCAGTCGCCTCTGCTCCTCTATTGCGGCCACGGCAATCCGCTCGGGGTCGTCAGGAGTTCTAGGCTGAAGTTCGTTCCAATCGACCCCGACATCACTTGGCTGCATTCGCCAGCAGAAGACGCATCGCTGGGTGCAATGGAAGGGCGAAGGTGAGAGCTGGACGCAGCGATGGGAACTTATGCCATAGAACTTCTGTTTGTAGCAAACCTTGCCATTTACCAAGCTTTCATGCAGCCATCGACAGGCCTTGACCGCAGCTAGATTCCCGATGAAGTGATAGCGTTGCTTGGCTAGTCTCTTCTTCAGCTTGGCTATTGTCTCGCATTCATCGATTGCGACACGCAAGTTCAAGCCTGGACGCCAACTGTCTCGTCTCGCTCCAAGCCTTTTGAGGTGAAAAGCATCAGGTCGATGCCGTTGCCGCTCGCTGTATCCCTGCTTATGGATGATCTTACCGTTTTCACCGCGAGATCGTAGAGTTGATCGTTGCTCAGATCCGGCTCGTAGTTCGCCTCCAAAACGCCTATGGCGACCTCTGCGCCAGTCCCAACCGCCGCATAGTCGTCCTCAATCAGGGAGCCCAAAGGATCCAGCACAAAGATGTGTGATCCTCGGTCATCGACGCCCCCAACAATCGTTTCAGTCAGGTAGGGATAGTATCTCCGTCCAAAGAGGTGGTTCGACAGGATCTTCCCAATTGTTTGAACTGAGGGTTCTCTCTTCATATCGAGCCTGTAGAGGTTGACGGCCGCGATGGCGTCGCGAACGAGCACTTGCATGTCTGCAACCATGCCGGCGCAGGCCGCCCCGGTGCTATCGGTAACTTTGAAGAGCTTCCTAACATTCTTGCTGACAACGAAGTAGCCATAGGAGAGTCTCTTCTCGGAGGCGATGACTGCCCCAGAAGGTGAACGTAAGCCTATCGTCGTGGCTCCCGGAAACGGAAATGGAAGAGCGGACATGACTCAGATCCCTTCGATGTGTACGCCATAGCAAAATACCTCCGTAGATAAGTGTTTGCGGGGTGTTTGGGGACGCAGCCCTTCGAGCGGCTTCCTCACGTGCCGCGGGCTGAGGAGCTACTGGAGCAGGCCTTCAGAAAAGCCAGGCAGAAAGCCGCCTCGATCCATGTCTCACCGAAGGGGCAAAGACCCCGGTTGACGGAAGCCGCAAGGGTGAAAGCAGCCCGAGGGTCGATTTCCCGGAGACTTCGCACCCTGCTGAAGGAAACGCCGAGAATCGAGCGGGTTCATCCCTTTTACTTGGAGGTTCTGGACACGGTAATCGGTCTAGATCGGTTCAAGAAGGACATGGGAGCGATCAAGTGGGCGTTGGAGAGAACGGAATCTCTGCACCGCAGCCACCTCCGAAAGATGCGGAGCATCCGTCGAGGCTACGCGTCGGTTAGGAAGAGCTACTTCGGAAGGCTGGCCTCAGTTCTGAAACAAATAGACCCACAGCTGGACGAGCTTGCTAGAGCCCGAGCTGTTCTCAGAAAGCTGCCGGACATCGATTTTGACAAGGCATGCCTGCTGGTCTGCGGGCCGTCGAACACAGGCAAGTCAACCCTGGTGAGGAGGATATCTTCAGGAAAGCCCAAGATCGCCGCGTATCCGTTCACGACAAAACATGTCAATGTTGGCCACAGAGATCTAGGAGGCAGGGCTATTCAGATAGTCGACACACCAGGGCTTCTGGACAGGCCTCTCTCCAAGAGAAACCCGATAGAAATCAGGGCGATAGCCGCGCTTCGACACCTAGGGGACTTGGCGGTCTTTCTCTTCGATCCAAGCGAAACCTGCGGCATACCTATCGAGATGCAAATATCCATCTACCGCAGCGTTGGCGAGTTGCTCAGGAAAAACACGAGATTGCTGACAGCTGCCAACAAGATCGACTTGTCTCCGAAGGAGAACCTGGAGAACCTTGACAGAGCGCTGAAGCAGCGGGCAGTCAGAGTCAGCTGCCTCACTGGGGAGGGAATAGATGAACTTCTTCACGCTATGTCACAGGAACTCGAGGCTGTGCAAACAGCGGGTGAGGGGATGCTCGATTGAGATCGTTCATCTCGATAGATGGCAGCCACGGGAGCGGAGGGGGTCAGATCCTCAGGGTTGCATTGGCTCTCTCAGCTCTAACTCTCAACCCGGTGGAGGTCTTCAATGTTAGGGCGAAGCGGACCAAGCCGGGGCTCAGGCCCCAGCACCTTGCGGCAGCGGAATCCGTTACGAAGCTAGCTTCGGGTAGAGCTACAGGTCTTCACGTGGGCTCGAGAAGGGTCAGCTTCGAACCGACACGCATATCAAGTGGATCAATGCGGTTCGACATCGGAACCGCGGGCTCCACAACTCTAGTGCTCCAGGCGCTCATGCCTCCTATGTGTTTCGCGTCTAGCCCTGTCGAAGTCGACTTGATCGGGGGAACCAACAACCCGCTGGCTCCCCCCGTTGAGTTTCTTCAGCAGGTCCTACAGCCAGCCCTGGTCAGGATGGGGTGCAGGATAGAAGTTGACCTCGTTAGAAGAGGTTTCTATCCAGTAGGCAAAGGGGAGCTGAGGGCTCGCTGTTATCCCATAACCAAACTCAAACCTATCGAGATTACGGAGTTTGGAAGATTGGAAGAGATTACGGGTGTGGTGTACAGCTCCAGGCTTCCAAGCCATATCCCAAGAAGAATAGCGGCGAGCGCGGAAGAACATCTGGCGAAATCCGGCTTCCCTGACGCCGCTCTCGAGATTGAGGAGATGCAGCCGGGTGATGCCGGGTGTTCAGAAAGCCCGGGCTGCGGGATCAGCCTGGTCGCTCACCTCGCCTCAGGCGCCGTCCTCTCAGGGGACAGTCTGGGTCGCCCGGGCAAGACCTCTGAAACTATGGGTCGAGAGGCTGCGCAAAGACTCTTGGAACAACTGAGAGTTCAGAAACCAGTGGACAGGCATCTCGGGGATCAACTAGTCGTCTACATGGCAGCAGCCGACGGCACGTCTCGAATAGAGGTGACCGAGCTTACAACGCATGCACTAACCTCCATCTACGTAGCCGAGCAAATAACCGGGGTAAGGTTCTCCGTCGAGGGGGAGGAGGGAACGCCAGGACGCATCACCTGTGAGGGCGCTGGGCTCAAGAACACGAGCCTCCAGACACACCTTCGTGGACCCGAGGGATGAGAAACCCAAAAGAGAAATACTTGAAGGCGGCAGACTACTTGATAGCTGCAAGGAGGAACCCAACTGCCTTTGGAGGTAAACGAAACTTCATGATTCGAGGACTGTTTCTGGGCAAGTTTCAGCCTTTCCATATCGGGCATCTCGAAGTCGCCAAAGTCATTCTTGGGGAGGTTGACGAGATCGTTCTAGCGATTGGGAGCGCTCAGTTCAGCTACACCCCCGAGAACCCCTTTACCGCCGGCGAGAGAATAGAGATTGCTAGACGCAGCCTCTTGGACGGAGGCGTTGACCTGAGGCATTGTTTGATCGTGCCGGTCCCCGATGTGGGCACTCACTCCATCTGGGTCTCGTACGTGAAGACTTTCTGTCCCAAGTTCGACGTGGTCTACTCTAATAACAACTTGGTAAGAACACTGTTCATTGAAGCTGGCTATCAAGTTAAGCCCTCACCCCTTTTCAACAGAGAGAAGTACTCCTCAGCCGAGATTCGGAGGCGCATGAGGGAGAAGAAGGATTGGAGAAGCCTTGTTTCCCAAAGCGCTGCCGCCTACTTGGAGGAGATAGACTCGGAGAGTAGGCTGTCGGAAATAGGAGCTCCCACGCAGGAAGAACACACTCCGTAGGTGCACTCCGGTCAACCATACCCAGATCGGAAGCCGTGGAGGCTAGTGCTTGATATATGGCAGTGATCCCAGCCTTCTCTTCAGCCTTGAGGTTCAGGCTCCCAGTTGCGCCTGGTTGGTTGAGTGCGATCTCAAGACATCCCATATGTTCCTCCGGTGGCTGCCAGTAAGGATTCGAGGGTTGGCTCGGATCGTTACTCGATCGAGAGTGTTGCGCAGGCTGATGAAATCTACGCTCGGCTGCTCACCCTACTAGATTCATCGACACTTCAATCTATGATTCTGATCTTCAGTCTTCTCCCGATCTTTGTCATCAGACCCTTCGCCGCGTTTCCCTGATTTGCTGCTACCTCGAGGAGGCCGTGGCTCCCGATGAGGGCGAGCATCTTCCTCTTTTCGACGTCGGAATACGTTCTGCAGAGCTGCATTCTGAAGGCTCGTAACCCCGACTTGACGCGAATAATGGAGCCTGGCTTCATGCCTGTCTTCGACAGAAAAACGGGGTCGATGTTGGTTATGATGTTGCCGAAGCCATCGATGTGAAGGACCTCGCAGACAATCTCGTCGTCCCTCATTCGAGGCTCCGGGGAGCGGAGCTCGACGATTCTGTGGAGGAAGTGACCGAACTCATCTAGAGGAACTCCTCTAACCAAGTGAGCTGCTGCTGGAGCGAAGACGTCGCGTCCATGGAAGGTCTTAGAGCGCTGGGGAAGCGTGTACTTCTCGTTCTCTATTTCGACCACACGGTTCACCTCCTCAAGGCGGGCGGCGGGAGATAGAACCCCGTTGTCGGGGCCTACGAGGAAGCTTCGTTTGGTCTCGACAATCACGGGTTTGCGCGGTGAACCAACACCAGGATCCACCACGACGACGTGGATGGTTCCACGGAGGAAGTATGGAGTAGAGCTTCTGAGGAGAAAAGCCGCATACCTAACGTTGAACTTTGGAACGTCGTGTGTGAGGTCAACTATTCTAGCGGTGGGGCTGATCCCGAGGATGACTCCTTTCATGACGCCTACGTAGGTGTCTTTGGTTCCGAAATCCGTCAGCAAAGTGATGATATTGCTGAGCTTGCCAGCGCTCCTTGCTCTTGGAGGCATCGCCGAACACTCGGGTCTACTGCCATTTCAGATTTCTTAAGGATTTGTTTCCTGCGTCGGATGAATCTTGAATCGATCGCTGTTCGTCACCCGCTGGGTATGATCGTCGACACGCTCAAACCGATAGAGCCAAAACTGCATAGCATAAATACCGCCGGAAAATCATCTCAGCACACACCTACAGAAGAGCGGCAACGAAGATGTCACAGAAAACGGTTAAGGCACTAGTAGCAGGCGGAAAAGCAACAGGGGGGCCGCCGCTAGGCCCCGCTCTCGCGCCCCTAGGCGTAAATGTCCTCGCGGTTGTTGAGAAGATAAACGAAGAGACCAAAGACTTCCTCGGAATGCGGGTGCCTGTCACCATTACGGTCGACACTGAGACGAAGGATTTTTGGGTCGAGGTCGGGACGCCGACAGTTTCAGCCTTGGTTGCCAAGGAGATTTCCAAGGAAAAGGGCTCTGCCACCGCCGGCAAGGAATTTGTCGGCAACCTTTCCATGGAGCAGGTTGTCAAGATAGCTAAAGCGAAGCGGGAACAGATGCTCGCCAAGACGTTGAAGGGCGCGGTGGGAGAGGTTGTAGGGGCGTGTGTAAGCATGGGTGTCACGGTTGAGAGCTTGGACCCCAAGCAGGTTATCCGTGCTATCAAGGAGGGTACGTATGATAAGGTGGTGGGGGAGGAGTAGCCGTGTCAGTTCGTACAGAGGCTTTTGTGAAGGCGGTTAGCGGCGCCAGAGCGGGAATGAAGAAGACGGACTTTAACCAATCCTTTGAACTCATTCTCAATGTGAAGGGAGTGGACGTTAGCAAGCCGGAGAAGCGCTTTGCTGAGCAGGTCGAGCTTCCAAACGGCTTAGGCGAGAAGAGCAGGAAGATCTGCGTGATCGCAATTGGGAACGTCGCGCTCGAGGCTCGCAGGACCAAGGGTGTCGACCGGGTTCTCGAGAGGGATGAGGTCGAGTCCCTGGTTGGCAACAAGAAAGAGGCTAAGCGGCTCGCCTCGAGATACGATCACTTCTTGGTGGAGGCCCAGATAATGGGCTCAGCCGCCAGGGCGCTCGGGGCAGCTCTTGGGTCGAGGGGAAAGAGGCCTGTGCCGATCACGCCGGGACAGGATATTGGAGACCTCGTTAGAAAGTACGTCAAGACCGTGACTGTGCAGCTTAGGACGACAACTCAGCTGAGCTGCATAGTCGGCACAGTGAGTATGAAAGACGAGGATGTGGCTGGCAACGCAGAAGCAGTTACGAGAAGAATTGCGGAGAAACTGGAGAAGAGGTTCAAGAACATTGGTTCAATCTACATAAAAACAACCATGGGTTCACCCGTCAAGGTCGCTATGGCTGGGGGAAGATAATGCAGACACAGGCAAGGAGAACGGAGAAAACGCGCCGGGTTGAAAGACTCGCCGGAGTAATCTCGAGCCATCCTACGATCCTCTCCTTCAGGCTACGAAAGGTGAGGTCGAGTGTTCTTCATCAAATGAGGAGGAAACTCAGGGGGCAGGCAGAGATAACCGTCTGCAAGAAGACGTTGTTCTCCAGAGCAGCTGAAGAAGCGGGCAAACCACAATTGAAGAGGCTTGTTGAGGATGAGAAGGAGCCACTTGGCTTCATCTTTACAGACCGAAACCCATTCAAGGTAAACATAATGCTGGAAAAGAGCAAGATACTCATGCACGCGAAAGCCGGCGACAAAGCAGACATAGAAGTGGTTATCCCCGAGTCTAATACAGGCTTGACTCCAGGACCTGTTCTGAGCGACTTCGGGAAACTGAAGATACCAACCAAGATCGAAGGAGGCAATATCTGGATAGCAAGGGACACGCTCGTAGCGGAGAAAGGAGAGACCATTTCCCCTGCCATCGCAAGCCTTCTTGCCAAACTGGACATAAGAACCGTCAGAAGAGGGCTGGAGACCATAGCCGCCTTCGACGGCGACACCTTCATCCCGAGCTCCGATCTGAGAATAGACATAGAGGCGTACCGAAGAGACCTGGCCCAAGCTGTGTCCGAAGCCCTTAACCTCAGTGTAAACTCAGCCTACCCCACACGTGAGAACATGGCTATGCTCATATCAACCGCTGCGAGGCAGGCCCTGACGCTAGGAGTTGCCACAAGCTATCCATCGCCCGAGACGGTCTTGGAGATCCTTCGACGTGCGCATATCGCGGCACAAGTCCTGAACCGAGCAATGGGGACCGGAGTCTAACCTCCAACCCCCACAGGTCGATATCGATCGATCGATTGTCGATCGACTCAAGCAAAAGGTTAAGAACAGGGAAACAGGCGAATACCTACAACCAAGGGGACATACAAATGGAATACATCTACGCAGCCCTACTCCTCCACAAAGCCGGGAAAGAAGTCAACGAAGAAGCCATCAAGAAAGTGATGGAGTCCTCCGGCATCAAATATGACGAAGCAAAAGGAAAAGCACTTGTCGCCGCGCTTTCGGAAGTCAACATAGATGAAGCTCTGAAAACAGCCCTAATAGCGGCGCCGACAGTAGCGGCCCCTGCAACCACCGCGGCACCGGCGGCTGAGCCCAAGAAACCGAAGAAGGAAGAAGAAAAGGAAGGAAAGAAGGAAGAGGAGGCGTTGGCTGGACTTTCAGCGTTGTTTGGCTAGGGCCCAATTTTTCGCATTGTAACGAATTCATCTGTGAAAGCTGCCAAGACAGACATACGGGTGCTTGATCGGTTTAGCATTCGGTGAGACATGGAAAATTGCAGTACCAATGTCATTCCTCGCGAGGTTCGGTGATGCCCTTCGTCAGACAAAACTCGTCGGTACACTAAAGAAACTGACTGTGTCTTTGAAGCTACTCGATGATCTCCCACCTTGACTGGCATAGATCGAGCTGTTTGATGGTGTAGTCGTCCATCGGATGACTGCGTTCTGGAATTTCCACGTGCTTCTCCTCGCCGCATAGTTCCGTGGAGAAGTAGCGTTGACCTGTGTCGTTGATCATCGTCACAATCATATGCAGGTCCGGATGCTTTCTGGCCAGCTTGACGCAGGCAGCCACATTGCAACCAGATGAGATGCCGCAGAAGACGCCTTCCTCAACTGCGAGTCGGCGGCTCATTTCAATGGATTCTTCCGAGGTTGTGGTGATAACCCCAGTCAACTGGCTAAGATCGAGATTGCGGGGCACAAATCCATCGCCGATCCCCTCAATCTTGTGTGATCCCCACCTGCGTTTTGACAACAATGGAGCTTCTGTGGGCTCTACTGCGTACAACCTGATATCTGGGTTCTTCTCTCGTAGGTAGCGGCCAACGCCGGTGATTGTGCCGCCTGTACCCTGCGAAGCGACGAACGCATCGACCTCACCATTTGTCTGCTCCCAAATCTCGGGGCCTGTTGTTTTGTAGTGAGCTGCGATATTGTGTGGGTTGGTGTATTGGTCCGGCTCCCAGTACTTGCCCGGGTTCTGCCTCTTGATTTCTGAGGTCTTCTCGATGCAGAGATCCACGTCTGATTCGGCGCCGGGTGTGGTTATGATCTCTGCCCCGTACGACCGTATCATCTTCATCCGCTCTTGGCTCATGCCGGCAGGCATGACGATCGTTACCTTGTACCCCTTCAAATTCCCGATGAGTGAGCATGCGATCCCGGCGTTGCCGGTTGATGTCTCGATGATCTCCATTCCTGGCTTCAAGCTGCCGTCCTCTGTGGCTCTTGTCACCATCTCGTGGTAGATGCGGTCTTTGAGACTGCCTGATGGAGAGAACCATTCGAGCTTCCCCAAGATCATGGGTTTCAAGCCTTCGGCGACATTCTTGAACTGGATCATGGGGGTTCTGCCAATGACATCTAGAATGTTGTCGAAGTAACGCCGATTCTTATCCCATTCAACCATCACAGCTGGCACCCTGATTGTCCGGTGGTTGCGGCAGCCCAGATATTAGTCTGTCTTTCGGTCTTCGTTTATCGATCTAACTCGGCGCCGACACACGATCGATGATTCATGGCGACTGGTGAGATCGATCGCGATCGAATCGGTCGACAAGATTATGGTGGAGGGATGGGCCGGAGGGGCTTTGAACCCCTGACCTCCGCCGTTTCCTCGTTGCTGTGGTGCTGTGAGGGCGGCGTCAATCTGTCACTTCTTGGTTGATACCAGGCTAGACCACCGGCCCTTTGTTGTTTGGAGAGGTCCTTTGGCTATTTCTTGATTTCTCTTCTTTTCCATCTGAGGTTGTAGCTTCTGCACTTTCTGCACTTTACCGCTCCGGGCGGATTTCTCGCTCCACATCGTCTGCAGATCTTGAAGTAGAGTCTTCGTTTCTGGGCTATCTGCAGCAGCGTTGGATCCCGGATCGGCAACCCTGGTCGCCGTGGATCCTGTACGCTGACTAAATAACTTTCCTCAAGGTCTCAGCGACCTCCGAGGGTTTCTTGGCGACTTCTACTCCCGCTGCCTCAAGTGCCTCGAGCTTACTCTTGAATGTCCCGATGTCACCTGTTATTATGGCTCCTGCGTGGCCCATTCGCTTCTCCGGTGGAGCTGTCCTTCCGGCTATGAAGGCCGCCACTGGCTTTGGGTACTTGGTTGCGGCGATGTATTGTGCAGCCTCTTCCTCCATGCCTCCTCCTATCTCACCGATGATCGTGACTGCCTTGGTTGCGGGGTCTTCTTTGAAGAGCTTGAGAACATCCACAACTCTCAAGCCAACTATTCGATCTCCTCCCACTCCGATGCACGTGGATTGCCCTACCCCAGCTGAACTGAGTGTGCTGGCGATCTCATACATCAGGGTTCCGCTTCTCGAGACGACACCGACTTCTCCGGGTTTGAAGACGTGGCTCGGCATAATGCCGACCTTCGACTTTCCGGGAGTGATGATTCCTGGGGTGTTCGGTCCCACCATCTTGACCCCGGCCTTTTCTGCTGCCTCCCTTATCTGGAAGGCGTGGTGTGCAGGGATCATCTCGGTGACAACCACAAGCAGCTCTATGCTGCTGGAGATTGCTTCCAGCGCTGCGTCACGCGCAAAGGCAGCTGGCACAAACATTATTGAAGCATCGACCGAATGCTCAGCCAATGTATCTTTCACAGAGTCGTAGACAGGTATGCCCTCAACCTCGAGTCCAGCCTTTCCCGGGGTAACCCCGGCCACTATCTTCGTGCCATAGTCAAGCAT
>Ga0224506_10001116_pt1 | contig 19617 bp, 24 predicted proteins | sample SF_Jan12_sed_USG_2_FD_169108 | JGI IMG/M metagenome (GOLD analysis project Ga0224506, IMG submission 169108) | Sediment microbial communities from San Francisco Bay, California, United States - SF_Jan12_sed_USGS_8_1 | ecosystem: Environmental > Aquatic > Marine > Sediment | place: USA... | reverse complement strand
AATGATTTTAGTGCCAATATGGTATTATCCTATTTCTATTATATTAAAAAAATGTAATTTTTGTTAATGATTGTGTTTTTCATGCTTTTTTTGTAAACTGTCTATCTTTTTCATGAATTCTTTTCCAAATTTTTGATATCTTGCAACTCTGGATATCTGATTTCTTTATTGAGAATCAGTTCAATCTTAATATTAGATGGTTTATGGTTTTCTTTGTGGATCTTAACAGAATTTTGGTACCTATTGACGGCTCAAAAAAATCCTTTGAAGCCTTGGATAGAGCAATCACTCTTGCAGGGTTTACACACGGTCAAGTAACTGCAATCTACGTAATCCCTCATGTTATTGAAGGAGGTCCAAGAACAAAAGCATTTGACAAACAATTAGAGGAAGATGGAAAAATTATTCTAAACAAAGCAACAAAACGTGCAGGAAACAAGAACGTTAAATTTACTACAAAACTTCTGCGAGGCTCTCCTAGTCATGTTACTTTGCATACTGCAAAATCAGGCAAGTTTGATCATATTGTGATGAGTACAACTGGTGCTGGTTCTGCATCTAAAGATATGATTGGAAGCGTTTCAAATCATGTTCTTCAAAAATCCAAAATCCCTGTATATCTGATAAAATAATTAGGTGAACTAAATTGTCTAATCTAATTTCAATTATGCAAAAACCAATTACAATTGAAAAAAATTCTTCGCTTAGTCATGTAATTTCAAAATTATTAAAAAATAAAATTAGCAGATTAATCGTGATTGATAATGACAATCCTGTGGGAATAATTACTGAAAAAGATATTGGATTATTTTTACTTGAAGATGATTCTGAAAAAAATCTTGATGATATACCTGCTTCTCAACTGATGAAGATTCTCACATCTGTAAATGAATCTATGAATGTAGAGTCCTGTGTGGAAATAATGCTGGACAAAAAAATTGGTTCTCTTGGTGTAAGCTCTAGTACTCAAGGATTAGTTGGCATAATTACCAAAACTGACATTGCCCAATACTATGTTCAAAATTATCCAAAAAAACACACTGTTGGTGATGTGATGACTATCTCTTACATTGCAATGGATTATGATGTCACATTGAGGCATGCAGTATCTGAAATGGTCAATCAAAAAATCTCTAGAATCTTCTTAAAAAATCAAAACAATGAGCCACAAGGAATTCTGACATTTCGTGATCTATTCCATGTTGCCTTAGAGCAGGGAAACACTGATGCTGTGTTAGACAGCTCAGATCCTACAATATCTGTGGTATTTACAAGAAAGGGATTCCTTTCTGATTCAGGATTTGGAAATACAATTCAAGCAAAAGATGTAATGACAAATACTTTTGAATCTGTAGACTTTGATGAAGACCTTACTGTAGCATGTGAAGAAATGATTCAGAACAGAATTAACGGTGTTGGTGTACGAGTAAATGGTAAGCTAGCTGGCGTTGTTAGCAAAACTGATATCTTAAAAGCTGTTTACATTGATAATAAATCATAAAATCTGTTAACATTCTAACTTGGAATAGCTTTTAATTAAAAATAATCTAACTCCCTAGATTTATTCTTGTAACTGTTTTAGGGTTCTAGAATTTCTATTAGAGTATATTTTAATGATGAACTATCTGCTGGTGGATTTTCAACATTACTGATCATTACTTCAAGTTTGTATTGTGTTCCTTCTTGAAAGTCAAATCCTTCTATTTTGTCATAAAACATTTGCCAATCTGAATTTGGATTTTCTCTAATTGACATGCATTGTTGAGGGCTTATCCCAATACAGTCCACTAGTTTTGAATCCACGTACAAAATCTTGGTTTCTAATAATGCATTGCATTCTCCTGAATGTTTGACCTTGACATTGTGACATTTGGCATCTTCAACACCACATGCATAAGTGATGTTGTCTTCTCCACAAACAGGATCATAAACTAAACACTGAATTAAGCATTCATCAATCTCATTTATGTTGAATTCTTTATGGATGTCTTGTTTTAATTGATCAAGCTCTGATTTTGGAATGTCAAGACTAACCATTTTTCTAATCTGATTCATCAAAATAAGACCTTCTCTGTCTTGTGTTAATTTTTGACCTGTCGCTTCAAATGTATAATATGCTTTCATGATCTCAAGACGCTGGTTTTTATCGTCTTTATCTGGGTTGTCCATCCAATTATCTACCATTATTTTCAAATCTTTCTGTGTTATGCTGTAATTAGATTCTGAATCTGTTTGGAGAAAATCTGTATTTTCTTCCACCAGAAAATTTACTCCAATAATTACAGCAATGACTGCAATTCCAATACTAATAGGAATTGTATTTTTCATGTTGTCTAATTTTACGATTAATTCTTAATTGTTATGATTGATTTCTAAATTTCAATAGGCTTAAGTGCTTAACATATCAGGAAACTCATGTCAACAAACATCGCAGAATCCTGTCTTGATTGTGGGACTCCTTTAGATTTAACCCCTCAAGGCGAGAAAAAAAAACCATGCCCTAAATGTGGAGCATATAGAAGAAAAAGAGAATATTTTGATTAAACTATTACTGTGATATTTGTTGAATTTCTATCTAGTTTTCATTTAGATATGAATAATTCATTCAAATTGATAGAAGAATCAACATTAGTACTCAAAACAGAAAAGAAAACAACAGAACGTGACTTATTTGATAGAGAATTACTTCCTGTCTGACTTAACTATGCAAATGGTGTTACTGATTTGAATCAAGAAGTTGATACTGATGGTGATAAAATCCCAGATAGTACATTCTCAGAAATAATATATGCTGCAGAAAAGTTCGTCTAGATTCAAGTTCTACTGACAAAGAAATTCAATAACAAAGAAATAAAATTAATGATCTTCACAACTCTGAAAAATAATTTGGATGTTTTAGATTAGAAAACCTTTGGATTTCTCTTGCTGTATCCATATGTGTCTATTTTCGTCCCCAAAACGGATTGTACTATTAATACTTGACATCACTAATTGTCTAAACTTCCACAAGTTTTTTATTGTAATTTTTAATCCTTTACCTAATGACTAATCAAAAACTAATGTTGACTACAATGATTCTTGCTGGATTCATTATGACTATAACTCCATTTGCATTTGCTGAACAAGTTTCAGTTAGTCTGCCACAAGGATCTTCTATTCCTGGATGTGAAGAAACAAACGAATGTTTTCTTCCGTATATGGTAACTGTTAATCCCGGTGATGAGGTGGTATGGAGCAATGATGACTCTGCAGCACACACTGTAACAAGCGGGGCTGTACCTAATGCCGATGGGCTTTTTGACAGTGGGATATTCATGGCAGGTACAACATTTTCACACACATTTGACACACTTGGAAAATATGACTACTTTTGTGTAGTTCATCCCTGGATGGTAGGCCAAGTATTTGTAACTGTAGGTGGAGATACTGAAAAAGATTTGGGCACAATCACAATAGGCACATCTATTGAACCAAATCACGAAGTAGATAATCTAATTGCAAACATTGTATCTAGTGAAGGAAATGCAAATGAAGTAATGACTATTGATGTCACCATTACCGACTTGGATGGTAATCCTGCAGAACATATTACCTATAACATACAGGCAATACATGGAACAATTGTATTGTTAAATGAAGAAGGACATATGCATGGTGGTACTGTAACTAATACTCATACAACAAGTGCTTTGACAATTGACGCATCTGATGATTCACCTGTAACGATTACTGTTAACGCAGTTGGGTTTGGACATGATGAGCAATATAGAGAAGTATTTGGTGAAATTGCAAAAAAACAAGTGGTGCCAGAATTTGGAACCATTGCAATGATGATACTTGCAGTATCTATAGTTAGCATCATGGCAATTACAGCAAAAACTAGAATTGTTCCAAGATTTTAACCTACAATTTTTTTCTTTTTTCTTATTTTTATATCCACATTCTGCGTAAATTAGTAAAGGATATTGAACTAACTTTGTGATTCTCTTTAAATGACCAAAAATGGTTCTTCCAGTCTTTGTTTAGCAGTCTTGATAGTATAAGTAATGTTCTTAGATGCTTTTATGTTACAGCAGTGGCCATTGATTGGGAAACCATCTCCCTGTCATATTTTTTGATTAGTGAAACATTCTCAATTGATAGTTCTCTTTGAATCTGATCACTGATTTGTCTCATCCTTGTTTTGTAATTGTGAATATAGATTCTATGTCTTGATTCATGCCTAGTACTCAATGACTATACAGTAGGTCGGGGAGGAGTAATAAACTAATTTGTGTGTGCCGGGGGCGAGTTTCGAACTCGCGACCTCCAGATTATGAGTATTGCCTTAGTTGGAGAACCGTTAGAGTTTACCAAATTAACTGGCACTCTAACCAGGCTGAGCTACCCCGGCATGTTATAATGCTAAAAATTTGGGAAATTAAATGATTCTAATTTCCCTTGAAATCTTTCCAAGATACTTCCTCATTTTTTACCCAGAGGAACTTCTTTTGTAATGCAGATGTATACAATTTTTCCCATTCTGCACCTACTTCATCAGTCCATGCTTTGAAAACACGAGGATCTATGTAATTTCTCAATGATGTTCCAATGTTGTAATCTTTAGTTTTTTCAGATAGATCAATTTGTAACTCTAATTTTTCTAGTCTTTCTTTTTGTTTTGTTTTTTGTTTTCTAATTTGCTCGTTTAATGTTTTTATTCTTTTTGCTTTTATTTTCTTCTGGGCATCTGTTTTAGGATCACTTACTTCAACTTTTTTCAGAGTCTCTTGAGTTTTTTTCCATGCTTGTTCTTTTTCAACTTTTTTCAGAGTATCTCTTTTCTTTTGTAATGATTGCTCAAATGTTTTAGGAATTGTTCTTTTGTGATTACACATTATGGCAGCTTTAAGATTTGCCAATTTTGCATGATATAATTTCTCAGTTGTAGATTTTCCCTTTATATCATCATGCTTTACAAGATAGTCTTTGACAACTGTTGTAGCTTGATATGTTCTAAACACTTTGGCAGTTAATCCCTTTACAATTCCTGAAAAATATTTGTTCACATCCCTTGACGTGATATTGTGAAAAATTTCGTCATTTGGTTTTTTCTTTTCAATTAATTTTTTCAAATTTTCCTGAAATTGTTTATCATCCTCAACGGCTTTTAGGGTTTCCTGCCATCTTACACTATCTTTTCCCAAAAAATCAAACTCTATTGTATCTGCAGTAATCTTAATGTGCTCTTTTCTTAGTGTTGTTGCACCTACAGTATCAGCTTCATCAGGATCTTTTTCGTCTCCTACTCTCATCGCAGTCCTATAAATCAAATAACATGCTGTAGCAACATTGCTCTTTTTTGGATCTTTCATATCTTTGACCATTGCTTTTTTAATTTTTTCAATTTCTTTTTCAAGCTTGGTTGCTTTTTCGTACTTTTCTTTATCTCTACCCTGCTTCAGATCAGAACTATCTGCAAGCCATACATACTTTCTTTTCTGCGTAAGAAAGTCCATCCAACTTGCAAGCCACATGGAATCTTTATCATGAATTATTTTGCCCCATTTGCCCTCTGGAACTTTTGCCTCTTTTCCAAGGTTCAGTATTACGTCTTTTGCAGTAACCCGTGGCTTCCATTTTCCTCTGAGTGGATGTTCCCCTCTGCCGATGAAAATTCCTGGAGGTTCTGCCATATAGTTTCCAACTTCTACTTCTTTTCCATCCATTATGGCAATTCCGTATTTTGCTTTCAATTGTTCTCTAATCTCTTTTCTTTTTTTTGCCTGCTCTTTCTTTTCTTCTTTAGACATCATCTCTTTGAGATCTTTTTCTTTGTCAACTATTTTGTAAGCATTTGAAAAATCAATGTCTTCGTATGATATTTTTTTAAATTTTGAATCTAAAGTTTTAGCAAAATCTGCAGTAAAATTTTTCTGAAAAACTTTGTCTTGGGCATAAAGAGTGTCTTTCTTTTTTGCCCATTGGTATATCATTTCTTCTTGAGTCAGATCAAGATTTACAGTCTCTCCTTTGATCTTTATCTTGATTCCTTGAGCCTCATATGCAGGAGGAAACAAGATTCCGTTGTGTTGTAGAGTTTTCCATTTCATATCATTTCACTTCAAAATTGTGGACTTTGATGAAAACTCTACTTTATCTGTATATCAATTTAGCGTAAAAGTGTGATGTTATCTGGGAAATAGTTCCTTACTCAGGTATTTCTCAAATTCTATGTCTGTTTTCATCTTTTTTGCTTCCATGAACATGGCCGCATCTGTACCTACAACATATCGTGGCAGCATTTCATCATCATGTATTGCCTTCATGACAACATCTGCAACCTGTGATGGTGGGGTGCCCATCTCTACCATCATTTTCAATCCTGCCAAAATATTGTCAGTCAATTCCTTGTATTTTGGGTCTGTTTTTGATTCTGGAACTTTCATTGAATTGAAAAAGTTTGTTTTGATGACTCCTGGCTCGATTAATGTGGTTTTAATTCCAAATTGCCCAAGCTCATACCTTAAACACTCCCCTAATCCTTCCAATGCAAATTTTGAGCTAATATAAGCTGGAGATCCTGGTAGGCCCATTCGTCCTGCCACAGAACTGATATTGATAATGTTTCCTGATTTTTGTTTTCTCATAATTGGTGCAACTTCTTGTATGATTCTCACAACACTGAAAAAATTTGTCTCAAATTGTTTTCTAAAATCATCAACTGTTACATCTTCTGTACATCCAAACTGTCCATATCCTGCATTGTTAACAAGTACATCTAGTCTTTCCCCATCTGTAACAACTTTTTTGATTGCAGAAACAATTAATTCTTCTTTGTCTACGTCAAGTTCTATTATTTCTATGGAAAGATTTTCTTTTTTTGCAGCATGCTCTAATTCTCCTCTTTTTTCAGTATTTCTCATGCTGGCAAATGTATGATAGCCATCTCTTGCTAATGCAAGCGCTGTCTCTAAACCAATTCCTGATGAACTACCTGTAACTAGAGCTACTTTTTTCATGTCCCTTCTAAATTCTTGTTATATTTATCCCATTTTGATTTGTTATACTAGGGGCCTGTCTCCTTCAATAGGATCTATCAATTCTGTTTTCTCACCTGAATTTATTCTCTCTAAAATTTCCAATGCAGAATATTTGTGGAGATATTCATTATTGTTGCCGCATCTATAGGAGAATGTGCATCTTGGACATCCTGATTCATTTTTGCAGGGGCATTCCTTTACTATGAACATGCTTCTTTTTAGGGCTTTTTCAAATCTGTCATAAAGTGCCTTACTTGCGCCACTTCCACCTATTGCTCCATCATAGATGAAAATCAAGCCTGATGTACCCAATGATATGCCTCCTAAATCCTGTGATACTCCTCCTGTAATCATATTGCTACCCTCTATCACAACATGTTCTGTTGCATGATATCCGCTGGCTTCTGCATATTCTTCATCTTCTGACTCCTCAATTACTTTGAGCGGTCTTGGTGCATGGAATACTATTCCCTTTGTAACAAAATCATACTCTAATGGAACGTCCAACTGAACTTTTTCACCTTGTGTTGTTTCTTGTCCTAATTCGATATTGACATAGCCGTATACTTTTTTTTCTATGTGTAATTTACAAAATGCAATTTCAATTCCATTTGCATTTCTTCTCTCAAAGACAGTTTCAATAGTTGGCCATTCTTCTGTAAGTGATTTTGTATAGTATGGATAGTCTCTTGGAATTCGTTCTAGTTTTGCATAGTTGTTTTTTGGATAATCAAATTCTTTTACCCTGTAACGTACGCCTGCTAGAAAATAGATTGCATCTTTGTGAAGTTCTTCTAATGCAATTGGCAATACTCTGTCCCCTACTTTTTTCCCTTCTAGAAAAATATCTATTGATTTTCCAATCCCTCTAATGCTGTAATCATTTAACATCGTATTGATTTTATCAAAATTCGGGATGATTCTATTGTTGAATTCCTTTAGATTTTCATTAATGATGTGACGTTCAATTACTTCTTGATGTTCTTTTAATTCGTGCTTTGATATTGGTCTGTCACATGCCATCGCCAACACCTGGAATTCTTCAACAAAAGGATTCTTGGGATCAATGTATGTTTTTTCAATGTCTTCAAAATAGTCATCTGGATGATTCTTGTAGTATTGCGATATTGGGTCATTTCCTAATGCCAAAAATGCATATCCTCTTTGACCTTTTCTTGCTGCTCTTCCTATTCTTTGAATTAGCCTATTTACTGGAATGGTAGATGATATTACACAGTCTACACTGCCCACATCTATGCCTAGTTCAAGCGTAGGGGTACATGAAATTGCTTGTAAATTTCCTTCTTTGAATTGTCTTTCAACTGATGCTCTGTAATTTGCCATCAGCCCTGCTCTGTGAACTTTGATGTTTACTCTTTGCTTTTTTGCCTGTATTGCCAGTAATTCAGAATTTAGATGCGAATTATTGAAAATCATTGTCTTGTGATTCTTTTGTGTTAGTTTTTTTGTCAATTCAACCATTAGAGATCTCTGTGTTCGAAGTGATGGAAACAACATTGCAAAATCTGTTTTTCCTTTTTTACCTGAACCTTGAATTTTTTGCATATTTTCACCAAACAACTGTTGGCAGAACTTTTCTGCATCATCAAGTGTTGCAGAAGCTGCAACAAATTGTAATTTGTTAGAGCAAATTCTTTTGAGTCTTTTTATAATGTAATGAACATTTGTTCCAAAAATTCCAGAGTATACATGAGCTTCATCTGTTACAAGAATTCTAGTTGATGTTAGCAATGATGAAAATTTTGTTTGGTGCCACATGTGATAGTGTAGAACATCAAAATTTGTAATTAGAATATGGGGAGGATTGTCTATTATTTCTCTACGTTCTTCTAATTTTGTATCTCCGTCAAATACTTTGACTGTGGTGCCAATTTTCTCTGCGAATTTTTGAATTTTTGGATATTGATCACGTGATAATGCTTTAGTTGGATATACAAAAATTGCAAAAACATTGCCTTTACTTGCATCTTTTTTTATTCTTTGAATAACTGGAATCAAAAATGCTTCTGTTTTTCCAGATGCCGTAGGCGCCTCAATGACAACATTCTCACCAAATATTATCTCCTCAATAGCGTCTTGTTGAAATTTGTAAAATTTCTCTATCTTTAATTCTTTGAGGTGATCTGTAATGGGTTCATCCAGTCCTAAATCTTCTACTTTACAGCCCATTTTAGGCTCAGGATTGCTCAAAACTTTGTATTCTGAGATATAGTCTTTTTTTGAGTATAGGATTTCTTCTGTGATCTTATCTGGATTGTTTTCTCCAATCATCTCCTTGATTTCTTTTTCGTCTCTTACGATTCCCTCTTCTTTGAGTCCTTCAGATAATCCCTTTACTGTCACTAATCCCTTGTCGTATCTTGAAAGAAATTCTAAAAATACTTCATCTGGATTCTTTGAAAATTCTAAAAGATCTTCAATGCCACATTTTTCACATGAGACATGCATTTTTTTGTTGAATGTTTTTTGAATTTCAATTTTTGACTTGCATTGGGGACATGAGAACTTCAAGATCTATTTGATAAGAAATACTTGATGATTTATTGTTTGATAGGTATTTCACTCCATGACATTCTTAAGATGGGTGGGGGGTTTGAATTTAAAATTGAAAAAAATAGAAATCAACAATATTTACAATCAAAATTGTATTGAAGGGATGAATCTAATCCCCAAAAATAAAGTTGATCTTGTAATAACTGATCCTCCTTTTGCTATCAATTTTCAGGCAAAAAAGGCAAATTATAACAGAACATCCTCCCGTGTATTGTCTGGATATAATGAAATCAAACCTAAGGACTATTATGATTTTACATCTTCTTGGATGAGTGAGGTCTTTCGAATCCTAAAAGATTCAGGAAGCATGTATGTGTTTTCAGGATGGAATAATCTTAAAAATATTTTACGTGCATTAGATGATGTTGGATTTACTACTGTAAATCATATAATTTGGAAATACCAATTTGGTGTTGTCACTAAAAGAAAATTTGTAACCTCTCACTATCACTGTCTATATGTTTGCAAAGATGACAAGAAACGGAAATTTTTCCCATTTTCTAGATTTGAAAAAGATGAAAAAACCTATGATGGACGTAGCCTTCATTACAAAGATAAGGAAGATGTTTGGGATATCAAAAGAGAATATTGGACAGGTGACGAAAAAACTCCCACAAAACTACCCTCTGAAATAATTAAAAAATTACTAGAATATTCAAGTGAAAGGAATGATATTGTATTTGATCCGTTTATTGGTTCAGGTCAAGTTGCAGTAGTTAGCAAGTCTATGAAAAGAAAATACCTTGGTTTTGAAATAGTTCCAGAATATTACAAATTTGCTAAAAAAAGACTTGACACTGATACATACAGAATTAAAAAACCAAAATAGGCTATTCTTTCTTTTCAGGTTCATCCTTTACTTTTTGCCCTATCTTCAACGCGATGCTCTCTCTTAACTCATCATCTGTTTTTTCTCCAATTTTTATCCCTGCTGATTTTGCAATCGTTTCTAACTTTTCTCGTTCTGTTTCAACAGGTCCTGAAATTCTAGGCGTTTCTTCAGTTGCTTCTTTAATGTGATCTTGAATCTCGTTTTTGGCTTTATTATATTCGTTAACTGCTTGACCCATTTTCCTTGCAGCTCCTGGAAGTTTTCCTGTACCTAAAATCAAAACAAGTGCAACAAAAATTATGATCATCCATTCACTCCCTCCTATATTTAATGAATAATCAATCATGTCTTGATTTTGGCTAATTTGAAATTAAACGTAATGCCTGTGTTTGTGCCTAAATCCATGATTTGTCGTTGATCTCATTCATAAGAAGGACTTATTGATTTAAATAAATTCGGAACTGATAATTTTTATGAAAAAAGTAGAAGCAATCGTCCCAACAGGAACTAAAGATGCAGTAATTGCTGCTATCAAAAAAGTTGGTGTTGGTGGTGTAACGGTTCATCAAGTTCAAGGACAAGGTGCACAAGATCCTCCTCTAGTTGGACAATATTTCAGCAGAGATATGATCATATGTGTTGTAGATGATCCTAAACTAGATGATGTAATTAATGCAATTGCAAATGTTGCTTGCACTGGAACTAAAGGTGATGGCAAAGTCTTTGTAACTGAAATAGTAGATGCACTTGATATTTGCACCAAAAAACGCGGAACAATGGATATCTAATTCAAGATTTTCTGTGGTTCTAGTTTCTTTCTAACCTTTATTGCAAATATTGCAATTCCAATTCCTATAATACAAAAAATGAGATATGGTGCTTCATTTCCAAATGTCTGTGTCATTGGTCCTCCTATAGTTGGTCCTATTGCCCAACCCATACCAAAAACTGTTTCATATGCACCAATAATTTTGCCTGAAATTTTCTTACTAGTTTTACTCAAAATTATTTCCAGAGTTAATGGGAAAAATATGCTAAATCCAAATCCCATTAGAACTATTGCAATTCCAAAAGTAATGATTGAATCTGCAACAATAGATATTGCCAATCCTATAGAGACTGCAATGGTTCCTGCAATCAAAGTTTGACTTGTATTTCTTGCAAATTTTCCTGCAAATGCAAGAGATACCACTCGTGAAATCCCAAAAACAAAATATAATAATAAAATATCTGTTGCAGACATTCCATTATCGTTGAGAAATGCCGGATAGATTGTAAGGATAATTCCAAAAGAAGAAGTACAGAAAATCAATAGTATTATTACTTCTGGAAATCGCTTCATTTCTTTTATTGAAGAAAACGAAAATCTCTCATGATGTTTCTTTACGCTTTTTCTTGAGGCTAAAAGTGAAGAAATTATTGCAGCTGCTAGAATAAATGCTGCAATTTGGAATAAAATCCTATATGTTATGTCTAATCCTTCAAGAAATACTGTTCCAAGTAATGGCCCTACCATAAATCCAATTACGAAAAACATTGTAAACCACGAAATGTGCTTTACTCTATTCTCTTCTGAACTTTTATTTGAAATAATGGCTTCGCATGGAGGCCAAAAAAATGCATGTGCTATACCTGTCATGATTCTGAATCCCATTATTTCTGGAACTGATTGTGCAATTGATAGGAGATAAATTGACGCCGAATTAATTGCAGCCCCTAAACTTAACAAGTATCCATTGTTAATCCTATCTAGTAAAATTCCTACAAACAATGGGATGAACATGTATGGAATGAAATTTGTTAATCCAATTAATCCAAGTTCAGAGTATGTGGCACCTATGATATTTTTTGCAAATACTGGAAGAATTGGACCGTGTAATCCATATGAAATTCCAATGATTAATCCTGTAATGTTAACAAGTATGAGAACTCTATTCATTTGTATGCGGCAACCATTATTGCCCCGCCCATAAGATCTTTCTCAAATTCTACTCTTGAGAATTTTTCTAAAATCAACTGTTCTAGTTTTTTGTTTTGAGGCCATCTTTTGTATGTTCCATATAATGTACCGAACTTTAATCCCAGTCTTCCACCTGCAGCAAATGCAAGAATCGGCAAAATACATCTGAGATAAAATGAGACACCAGCTCGGAAAAATGCTTCATCTGGTTTTCCCAAATCTACTATTACGAATCTTCCGCCTTTTTTTAACACCCTATGTATCTCCGATATAGCAATTCTCAAATTAATTGCGTCTCTTAATGAATAACCGCACAACACTGCATCAAATTCTTCATCTTTAAATGGAATGTGTTCAAAAACACCATTTGCCATATCTGGAGTTTTTTCAAAGAATGTGCCCGTGTTTTTTAGCATGGGTACAAGTGGGTCATACAGCGTAATTGAAATTTTTCCATCAGTTAACTTCATTGCGGTTTTTGACATGTTTCCAAATCCTGAACCTGCATCCAAAATTTTGTTACCTGCAACTACTCTTTGCGAAATTCCTCTGATTCGATGCTCCTGATCCTTGCCAAGTGAAATTATGGAATTTACTTTATCATAAATTGGAATGATCTCTCGAAGTACTTCCATTACTTCTCCCCAATAACTCCCTAAGCCCATAATCTATCGTCTCAGTATGCTTGTTTGAATAGTTTGCAAATCAAAATTTCTATGGAGCAAATTTTGATGCGTTTTGAGAATAATTTTGTAAATCCGATTCTGAAACTTTTTCAAATATTTTTGCCTCAGATGTAATTTTTGCCATTTTTATGTGATTGACTCCCTCTTTTGTTTCTGCTTTAAGATTAATTGCTGCTATTGCTAAAGATGCCGCGTCTTCTAAACTCAAATCATCTTTGTAATGTTTTTCTAAAAATGCATTAACATCATCAGAATTTGCACCAATTGCAACTGCTGCAAATTGAACATATGTTCCGCTAGGATCTGTTACATAGATTGATTCTCCTTTTTGATCAATTCCTGCAATAATCATTGAAACACCATTTGGACGAACTCCTCCGTATTGTGTAAATTGATGAGCTTGGTCTGCTAGATGTTTGGCAACTGTTGCCACTTCCACAGATTCATCATATGTCATCCTGTTTCCTTGTGAGAAGAATCTTGCACCATCTACTTGAACACGTGCATCTGGAATATATCCTGCTGCAGCAACACCGATGTGATAGTCCACTTGAAAAATTTTCTGTGTAACATTACTAGTTTGTAAAGTACGAGGTTTTTCCTCAACTGCCATGATTACGCCTCCCTTGCTTTTGATACCAATAGCTAGTGTGCCTCTTTTTACAGTCTCAATTGCATATTCGACTTGGTAAATTCTACCATCTGGAGAATACATGGTAGGGGTCATATCGTAACCGCGTGATGCCATCATAATATCACAACTTTATTCTCAGTCAATTTAAGGGTAATTGTCTTGCCTGAATATGGGGGGAAGATCTAGAAGCAAACAAGGTATGTCTTTTAGTATCCTTTTTTTAAAATTTTAGATCGATTGAAAAATTTAAAGGATCTTTCTCCTCCTAGCAAAAACCACTCCCCCAATAACACTGCCAATAATTCCTGCTGACAAAACTATTCTGTAGATTGATTCCTCATCATAAGCACTAGCCGGTGTCGCAATTGGTTCAAGTTTTGGATTTACAATGCACATTCCGTCTTGATAAACTGTTCCTGGGTCACAAACTACATCTGATTTTTCAGTAATTTGTAATTCTGCTGCCTTTACCATCTCTTTTTGTTGCTGTGTAATTTCTTGTGAAATTTCTTCAATGCTTATCGGTTTGGTATCTATCTTCCCTTCTTGTGCTTCTTTAGTGCTTTCTTGAATTTCCAGATGATAGTAAATTCTGCCTTGTTCGATTAGTTTTTGATATCTATCATATTCTGAATATGTCCATAATTTATCGTTGTAAAGATTACCACATAATCTTGATTCAATTGAATGTCGATGGTGTTCAAAAAAATCATTTCCCATCATTTTGTATAGCTGATAGTTTTCCTCACACCATTCTATCCCATTTTTTGTTAAACCTGCTGTATCTCGGAATGGACTTTGTGCAAATGCAGGACTAACTAAAAGTAATGCGGAAAAAATTATCAGATATTTCAATTGAAAATTTTCTTTTTCATTAATTCATAAATGATTCTACTTTTAGAATAGGTTATCCTCTAATTGCAGGATCATTTTACTACAAGGATTATTGCAAAATTATCATTCTAGCACAGTTATCTTGTACTCTTTAAAGACATCGTGTTAGGCATAAAAGACCAATATGGAAAAGATCTGGAAGCCTAGTAAAAGATCAGATTATTAGGTACTTTTAGCAGTCTTCATTTCTTTTCTAATTTTTAATAGACCTTTTTCTGAAAGGGTTGAACCGTGCGCTCATTTGTGTGCATGTATAATCTTGTATATGATTATGAAAAATCAAATTTATGTTGCACCAATATTATACTGGTAAATCTAAAAATTATTAGTGGATTTTGTAAATCTCTTGATTGGTATTTTTTTGCTTACCATGGGGATAGTAATTATATTTGTAGGACATTACTTTAGTAAAAAAATAGGAATTTTGTATGTGGTAATCTATTTTATGGCAGCATTTGTTATTCTAACTGGAATTTTGTTATTATTTTTGTATGATAAACCTTCAATTCTAATTTAAAAAATAATAAAAAAAGTTGTTATTGAGCTTTTGCTTTGGATACAGCTTGCGCAACAATAATCGTCAGTATGACTGCAATGATTGTAACGATGATTGCATAAATCAGCATTGGACCAATTGCATCTGCAGTTCCAAAGATTTCTTTGAATATTGCTTTTATTGCATCATTCCACGCCAGTGCTGCTACTAGACCAAAAGCTGCTGTAACTAGTGCTGCTATCTTGTCTAGAATTTCAGTTTTTAATGGAGCTGGTTTTGTTTCATCTGCCATTGTATTCAATATCGATTTTTTTTCAAATATAATAAACCGTGTGAAAATTAGGCTTATCTAATTTCATAATCCTACCAGATTCAGTAAAAAAATAAAAAATTTGGATAAAAAGAAAAGTGGCTATTGCATAAAGTTTGCTTGACTGTGAGGCATGCATTCCTTGTATAATTCCCCTGAATTCTCATGTAGTTGGCAACCGCAGTTTAACTTTACAAACTGGGCCAATTCGTAGGTAAATTTTTCCATGAGCAGGCATCTCAAAATTTGTTTAAAACACCGATGAACGATTTATCAGCGAATGCTAAATACTAAATTCCTACATGAATATAATTGACAATTATTTTCATTCCTATTAGACCGTCAAGACGAGACTCGAATGAATACGATGAGTAAATAAAAAAGATCAGCTCGTTATTTTCTCTCGAATTGTAATCCCTAGAACCACAAGACCTCCACCAGCACCTAGAACAATTATCCCATGATAGTCTGAAATCATCTTCTTTGTAAGTTCGTCATCAAAGCCCTGAATGAATATGTATGATGCTACAGAACCTCCAACCAGAAGAAATATGCCGATAATTGTGACTAGCATGATGTCTTTCTTTGTTGCTCCTAGAAGTGTATCCGTAGACATTGAATGATTCTTCATTTTGTCGTATTTAATGACCCGAAATTAATTTAGAATTTTCTTCAACTCTTTTGCATAGTCTATAATCGTCTCTGGGCTTTTCTGAGCTCCTACAGAAATCAGAATCAGACTGTTAGAGAATCCTTTTCTTACATAGCATTCTAATTTTTCTTCGTCATGCATCAGTCCATTACCTCAACTGAATTGCCACAGATGCAAGAAAATATTTTGATGTCAACTCTGACACCCAGAGCCTTGTTTCTCTTTTCCATCAGGTTTCCGCATCTGCAAAGAATCATCAATTTACGTAGCCCCTTCCTTGTCAAGTAATTCCATCAATGAAAGATATATCAGATAATTGTCATTTTTCAGAGATTCAACATATTTTTTTATCCTTTCTAATTTTTCTTCATTGTTCAAGGCCTGGTTAGAATAATGATTTTTGTATTCTTTCAGGATTTGAATTTCATTAAATGTTAAGTTTCTAAATTCTCTAAATTGTGAACGTAATGTATCTAATTCTTTTTTTAATTCATCATACGATTTATCATAGTCTTTCCAGTTACTCAAACCTGACATCCTCCCTTAGAATGCATTTCCTGCAGAGTTTCTTCTCAAAGGATTCTATGTCGATTGTGATTAGTTCTTTTCTGCATATCGTACAAATGAAGAACATCTCTTTTGTAATGATGCTCAATTTGGATAAATCTCCAGCAATTCACTCCGTTCTAATTCTGTTAGCTGACCATGTGTTGATTCAACATGAATTCTATAATCATCTAGCTGTTCAAAATTAAATGCTCTCATCTCTATTGTTTTGTTGCAGTGCTTGCATCGCAAGGTTCCATCCTCTTGCAGGATTTTATTTGGTTTGTGAGTTATTGTATTTCCAAATTGAATTTGTTGAGTTTGGCTTGGTATGGCTTCAGTATTTGAGGACTCTGCATAGAATGTTTCGTTTTCAGGTAACGATAAATTTCCTGTGTATACAAAATCTTGGAATTGTGAAATCGAATAGCCATTCTGTTTCAACCTCTCCCATACTCTTAGTGTGATCTCAGCAGCTTTTAGTTTTTTGATCTTTACATCAAGCGAATTGGTTTCACAGTGTTCATCAGACAAATTAATTTTGGGTGTATGACCATCATCGATATTTTTTCTCAGGGAATCAATGTTCTTGACGTTGTATATCTTGAAGATGTTTTTCATGTGTTCTTTTTTTATTCTGTAGACGTTGCCAGAGTTGAATTCAAAATCAGTCATTATCCAATCACCCTTGCCAAAGTCTTCTCTAGACTGAGATGTGTTCTTCTGGCATAGAATGTCCTTAGTGTCTCAATGTCATTCCATCCCATTTCGGCGATGAACTCTAGTTTGTAGTCTGTAATCTCACACCAGTATTGGACGCCGATATGCCTCATGGCATAAGTGGCTCTTTTGTAAAAGATCTCATCCACACATCCAATTTCCCTGAAAAGAATTTTGAGGAATTTCCCAAAGTCTAACCTGTGGTATTTGACGGTGGTATCATATTTCTTAAAATCAGTGGATGTCAGATCTTCGAAGGTTCTGCCATTATCGTTCCAAAAGAGGTATTTTTTCCCCTGATGGAGCCTGCCTTTGACATATTCCTCCAGCCTGATTACTATTTTTTCGTCCCGAATCCACTTTGGCCACTTTGAGATTGATGTGGTCTTTCCTGTAGTCTTGAATTCTAGGATGTCCTTGCCAAAGCAGGTTCTCCTTATTTCGGTAAATGACTCTATTTTGTTTTCCTGAGCCAAATCATAAACATACTCGTCTAAAACCTCAATCTTGTTATCTATGGTTTCGGCAATTACTTTCTTTTTTCCGCTCTTTGAAACCACATAGTGGATTTTTCTGTCATAAAAGAAAAACTGGTCTAGCCTGATTGTGAAAAGAACTGATGGTCTTACAAAAAAGTGATAGGCTACGCCAAATAGCAAAAATGAATCAAAGTTTTCTTTGTTTAGTTTTATTTTTCCTGTCTTGTTGCAAAACTCTAATGCCTTTTCATACTGTCCTTCCTCAAGGCTTGCAGTAGCATGGCTTCCCATGTTGTCTTTGGCACCATCAATGCCGTAATGTTCGGCATCTTCCTTTGTTAGTGTGATTCCCAGTCCGTATTTTATGAACCTCCTGATGTATCCTCTGACATGGGATGGTAGTCTGGTTACTTTGTAAGCGTCTTCTAGTTGTTTTACCACAGTTTCAGTAGTTGATGGGTGTCTCCAAGTATCAGGATACATTTTGAAGTTTGGTAATTTTTTGTTTTTGCCAGAACACAAAAACAGAAACTGATTGTAAGAGTCAATGGATGATTTTTTCTTGAGGCAATGTTTTTTCCATCTGATCATTGATTCACATGATTCTATTTTTTTAGCTGCCCACTTTCTATTCTGGGGAATTACTTTGGACTCATCTGTAATTTGAGGCCTGTGTCTGTAAATGTTAGTTCCGTCGATTTTCTCGATTATCCCTTGATTGAAAAATGATGTTATGATGTCTCTTTTCACTGATTGCTGAGATTTGTAACCTAATCTTTCTGCTAGAGTTCCACTAGTGAATCCTTTGGGATATTGATTTTGAAAAGTTCTTGTATTGCTATATGAAAATCTTCTTTGTAATCATATGATTTTCCATCTAAGTGAAATCTTCTCAATTGTTTCTCCTCATCTACATCTAAATACATGTAAGTGTATGTAATAACAGTTTTGCATGTAAAAACATGAATTTTGATGTTGTTACATGGTAATTCTTTAAAATAGACGTAGTTTATTGTAAGCATATTGGCAGGAACAAAAGATAGGGGTCCTACTATTGCAGTTGATCGAGAATTATATGAAAAAATTTCTGAAAGAGCTGGTACAAAAAAAGTCAAAATTGTAACAGAGGCTAATGAAATGTTGAATCTTTTCTTAATGAAGGAACAATTTTTAGAAAAATGGGCTCCTCACTTACATTTGTACAAAACTAATGAATCTAGTTTATCCCTCATAGACGATAATAGTAAAAGAATTGTGGAAATTGAACTTAAAGACAATAGAGTTTGGTGTGATACTTGTGACAAAGTTAACTGCATGCACTGTTATTTTGGAATGGCCTGTTTTGAAATTGCTTATTTGAAAGATTCTAAACCAAAAAACCTCAAAGTCAAAAAATAACTAATTTTGAATAGTTATTCCTACTGATATTCTCTTTTTTCTACGAGTAAGAATCTCATAATTCTATGAATAGAAAATTCAAAAATATCGAAGCTACAAAATACTATTCTTATGTATTTTCTAATAGCTACACTAGAGCTATTCGTATAGCTACATCTTTTCTTATCTTTAGCTACGCTTTCTAGTCATAGTAGCTATTCGTAAACTCTACAAAATATCAAAAGATAACCCAAAGATAACCTAAAGTTATCTTTTTACGCCTAAAATGCCAATATGGAAAAGATCTGGAAATACGGTTTTAAGTAAAATTGATTTTATTAATTTCAGATATGTCCAATCAATTGCTGGTGTTTAAAGAAATCATTAGATCAAGACAGTCTCCAACCCAAAGAAAGACCGACAAGCAGACCCGGA
>Ga0224506_10001115_pt1 | contig 19625 bp, 15 predicted proteins | sample SF_Jan12_sed_USG_2_FD_169108 | JGI IMG/M metagenome (GOLD analysis project Ga0224506, IMG submission 169108) | Sediment microbial communities from San Francisco Bay, California, United States - SF_Jan12_sed_USGS_8_1 | ecosystem: Environmental > Aquatic > Marine > Sediment | place: USA... | reverse complement strand
CCCGTGCTCGAGATCGACGGTCCCGAGGATATCGGAGGCGGGCGCATGATCCCGTCAACCTCGGCGGACCAGTACGCGGCGACGCTGGCCAGGTGGTTCGGGATTCCCGATAGCGACCTGGACGTCGTGGCACCGAATCTCGCCAATTTTGCGCAGCGGGACCTTGGGTTTATGATCACCTGAACAATACGGGGCCGCGATGGTCTCTAGATCAATAAACGCTTTCCGGGGAACCTACATGAATCTGCGACTTTCAGCCGTGCTGGCTGCCGTTTGTCTTGCCGCTGCCTGCGGCGGTAACGATGAGCCCGTTGCCACCGAGACGGTGGTTGATGCCCCAACGGCGCTACACGCGCTGTTCGACGAGCATTTCGAGCGCGGCCTCGAATTGAATCCATTGAGTGCGACGTTCATCGGCGATTATCGCTTCAACGACCGCATGGCCAACAGCGACAGTCCCGAGCACAGGGCCGCTGAAAAGGCGATGGACGAAGAATTTCTGCGGCGCCTCCTCGAGATCGATCGCGGCCAGCTCGGTTACCAGGATCAGCTCAGCTACGATATCTTCCGGATCAATCGCGAGCAGTCATTGGAAGGGAACCAGTTCCCGTTCCACCTGCAGCCGATCAACCAGTTCTACTCGATAACCAACTTCTTCGTCCAGCTCGGCAGCGGTGCAAGTGCGCACCCGTTCAAGACGGTGAAGGACTACGAGGACTTCCTCTCCCGGGCCGATGACTTCTCGGTGATCATCGACCAGCTCGTGAGCAACATGCAGGAAGGCATGCAGGCCGGCGTTACCCAGCCGCGCATCCTGATGGAAAAACTGCAGCCGCAGATCGATGCGCACATTGTCGACAACGTCGAGGACAGCAACTTCTATGCCCCGGTCAGGAACATGCCCGGGGACTTCAGCGCGGAAGATCGTGAACGCCTGACCGCGCTGTATGCAGACAAGATCATGAACACGATCATCCCGGCGTACCAGCGCATCGGCAATTTCATTGGCGACGACTACCTCGAGAACGCCCGCGAGACGGTCGGCCTTTACGCCCAGCCCAACGGCGTGTCCTGGTACGAGTACATGGTGCGTATCCGTACCACGACCGACATGACGCCCGAAGAGATTCACCAGGTCGGTCTTGACGAAGTTGCTCGTATCCACGGCGAGATGCACTCCGTGATGGAGGAAGTCGGGTTCGAAGGCGACCTCAAGGAGTTCTTCGAGTACATGAATTCCGATCCGCAGTTCTTCTTCGACGAGCCCGAACAGCTGATCCAGGGTTACCGCGACATGTCGGACCATGTCTCGGAGCTGTCGAAGGGGCTCTTCGAGATCTTCCCGAAGACCGGCTTCGAGGTGCGGCGCGTCGAGCCGTTCCGCGAGAAGTCCGCGTCGGGTGGCTCCTACATGGCGGGTACGCCCGACGGCGAGCGGCCGGGCGTGTTCTATGCCAATGCCTACGACCTGTCCGCCCGTCCGAACTGGGCGATGGAGTCCCTGTTCCTGCACGAGGCGATCCCCGGGCACCATTTCCAGATCATGCTCCAGCGTGAGAACGAGGACCTGCCCGATTTCCGCCGTTTCGGCGGCTTCACGGCCTTTTCCGAAGGCTGGGGCCTGTACGCGGAGTCACTCGGCAAGGAGATCGGCGTTTACACCGACCCCTACCAGTACTTCGGCGGCCTGAATGCGGAACTCTGGCGCTCGATTCGACTGGTCGTGGACACGGGAATTCACGCCAAGGGCTGGTCCCGGCAACAGGTTCTCGATTACATGTATGCAAACTCTGCGGTCGCCGAGGCACGTGCTGTCTCGGAGGCAGAGCGCTTCATGGCCATTCCGGGCCAGGCCCTGGCCTACAAGGTAGGGCAACTCAAGATTCGCGCCATCCGCGACAATGCCGAGGCACGACTCGGTGACGAGTTTGACATCAAGGCCTTCCACACCGAGGTACTGCGCGACGGTGCAATGCCGCTGTCGATGCTGGAGGCCAAGATCGACCGGTGGATCGAGGCGCAATTGATGTAATCTGCGCCTATGAAACTCGATCGATTCATTCGCGTCGCGATTGCGGTCGTCATACTGCTCGTCTTTATCATCGCGACGGGCGCGCTGCTGTTCATCTCCGAAGCGGCACTCAACGTCTGGGACCGGCTCAAGGCCGGTCCTGCGATCCTGCTCTACGCGTACATGGGTGTCATGGTCTTGCTGGCGCTCACGGCTACCTGGCTGATCTGGCGTCTCGTTATTCGCCGCAAGATTGCACCCGCGAGAGCCATCCAGGCAGAGCCACTGACCCAGGCCGATATCGAACAGCGCCTGCGCGATGCCGAAGCCGCAGGTGTGGATGTCGGCGCTGCGCAGGCCGAGCTCAAGGAACTCGCCGCACGCAGGGAAGCGGTGCATCTCTGTTTTTTCGGCGAAGTCAGTTCGGGCAAGAGTTCGTTGATCAAGGCGCTCGTACCGGAGGCGAATGTCGTCGTCGACGTGGTAGGCGGGTCTACCGACGACGTCCGTCACTATCGCTGGCACGACGCTGGCGGTGCCCAGATCCTGCTTACCGATGTGCCCGGCATCGGCGGCCACGAGGGCGGCCTGACGGACCTGGCGGTCGAGGAAGCCAGGCGCGCCAACCTGGTCCTGTTTGTCTGCGACAGCGACCTCACGCGTTCCGAAGTTGCAGCGATCAAGTCCCTGCTCGAATTCGACAAACCGCTCGTTATCGTACTCAACAAGGCCGATCGCTACTCGGCGCAGGAACAGGCGGCGCTCATGCAGACCCTGCTCGAACGCGTCGACAAGATTGGCGGGCAACTGGATCGGGACCACGTGGTCGCCGTCTCCGCGGGTGGTGAAGTCGAGGTGATCGAACGCGGTGCGGGGGGCGAGGAGACGAGCCGGCGGCGCACGCGGCCGGCCGATATCGGCGTGCTCGTCGTAGCAATCAATCGGCTGTTGGCCCAGGAGGGGCCATCGCTCGATGCGCGGCGTGAACGCGCCGTCTTTCGCATGGCCGCCGCCCGTCTCGCCGAGGCTGAAGGTGAGTACCGACTGCAACGCTCCGAGCAGATCATCCGCAGCTCCACGCGCAAGGCAATTATCGGTGCGCTGGCTGCGATCAGTCCCGGCACCGACATTCTCATCCAGGGCTATATCGGCACTTCGATGACGCAACAGCTCTGCAAGCTCTATGATGCGGCGCCGCGCGATCTCGATATCGAGGAGTTCCTCACGCTGAGTCAGAGCCGTGTCGGCAGGGCCTTGCCACTGTCGCTGGCCGTGGCGGGCAACGGCCTCAAGGCGTTCCCGGGAATCGGTACCGTTGCGGGCGGCCTGGTCCATGCCGTGGCCTACGGATTGATATTCGACGCACTTGGCCGCAGCCTTGTGCTCACGTTGTCGCGTCACGGCGAGTTATTGCCCGAGGTGGCTGCGAAGGCATTCGAGGAAGGAATCAGTGAGCATTTGGAAGCGGGCGTACGCCGCATTACCAAAATGGCCCTGGCCGAAAAAGCAGACTAGGGCAGGCGGTGACTCCGGCACCGACCATCTTGGTCTCGCGCGCGAGAGCCTGCGCGAGCTTGTGCACGACTCGCGCCTGCCCGAGGGTGTGCGCGAATCCCTCGTCCACGACTACAATGCCGTGCAGGCCATGCTCGACAAGATCGAGCACGGTCATCTGCACCTGTCGGTATTCGGTCGCGTCAGCACGGGCAAGTCGTCCCTGCTCAACGCCCTGATCGGCGAAGAGCGATTTTCGGTCAGCCCGATTCACGGCGAGACACGCTTCTCATCGATGCAGGCCTGGAACGAGGTAGAAGCCGGAGGCGTCTTCCTGATCGACACGCCGGGGCTCGACGAGGCGGGCGGGGAGGATCGGGAGGCGCTCGCCAAAGAAGTCGCCGGGCGATCGGACCTCGTCATTTTCGTCATCGACAGCGACGTTACCGAGACGGAGCTCACGGCGCTGAAAGCCCTGCTCGCGCAGGGGCGCCCGGTGTTGATCGCGTTGAATAAATCGGACCTGTACACGGAGCAGGAGTGCGAGTCGCTCGTGGCATCCGTGCGTAGCAAGACCACCGGACTGATCAATCCGAACCACGTTATCGTCGCCGCGGCTCAACCGCGCCCGCAGGCACTCATCGAAGTCGATGCCGCCGGCAATGAAGTGGTCTCCGCAAGGGCGCGAGTGCCGGATGTCGCCGCGTTGCGTCTCAAACTCTGGGAGGTTCTCGACGCCGAGGGCAAGACGCTCGCCGCGCTCAATGCGAGCCTCTTCGCCGCCGACCTCTCCGACCAGGTTGGGCAACGGATTCTCGCGGCCCGCCAGGAGCTGGGTGACAAGCTGGTACGCACCTATTGCGTGGGCAAGGGTATTGCCGTCGCACTGAATCCCGTGCCGGTTGCCGACCTGTTCGCGGCAGCGTTCATCGATGTCGGTATGGTCGTGCACCTCTCCCGCGTCTATGACCTGCCGCTGAGTCGCAAGGAGGCGGGATCCATAGTGCGCGTGATCGTCGCCGAATCGGCCGCACTCATGACCACGGTCTGGGCGTTGCACCTGGTGTCGAGCGCGCTCAAAGTCGGCACGCTCGGCCTGTCCACCATACTCACGGCGGGCGCACAGGGCGCCATTGCCTACTACAGCACGTACCTGGTCGGGCAGGCTGCCGGAAAATACCTGGCCAAAGGCAAATCGTGGGGCGACGGCGGCCCGAAGAAGGTGGTCAAGGAGATCCTCGATTCGCTGGACCGGGATACCGTTCTCTCGGACGCACGGCGCGAAATACAGGCGCGCCTGGGACTGAGGTAGGTGGACCGCGAGACGCGCATGCGCCGTATCTGGGAGACGATCCTGGAAATTCCGCGTGGTAGTGTTGCGAACTACGGCCAGGTCGCGGAAATCGCCGGGATACCGCGCGGTGCCAGGCAAGTCGGCTACGCACTGCGGCATTCGCCACAGGACCTTGCGCTACCGTGGCATCGCGTAATTACATCGTCGGGCAAGAGTGCCTTTGATGCGAATACTCGAGCCTTTCGTACACAACGAGACCGCCTTGCCGAGGAAGGCGTCGTGATGTCGAAGGGCAGGGTGGATATGAAAAAATACCGCTGGCAGCCTGACCTGGACGAGTTGTTGTGGAAGCCGACTTCGGCCTGGGACGAAGATTGAGTATCAAGAACAAGGCACGCTCACAGCTCCTGAACCTGCTCCTTAGCCCGGGTTCGCGTCGCGTGCAGCGTTCGTCACGCGAATTGCGCCGCAAACTGACCGGTGCGGCACACGAAGTCTCCGTGTTCCTGCAGCTTGATGACCCATATTCCTACCTGCTGGCTTACTACCTGCCCGAACTGCGGGCGCAGTTCGACATCGAACTCCATATCTACTTGTCACAGGCGCTTGGCGATGAGTACCGTCCCGAACCGGAGCTGCAATCGGAGTACGCGGCGATGGACGCACGCCGCGTTGCGGCCGAACTCGGTATCCCGTTCCTCGATCGCGGCGCGACGCCACCCGTTGAGCATCGACGAGGCTTGCTCGATGAACTCGCGGCCCATGCGCAGTCGCCGGATTTTCTCGACGAGATGCGTGAGGTCCTCGGCATTTACTGGCGTGGCGACGTCGAGGCTGCCGCACGCCGTGCGGACACCGGTAAAGCAGGTGCAGGGGACCAGATGGTCAAGGATTCCCAGGCGTTGCAGAAGCGCCTCGGCCACTACAACAGTGCGATGCTGCATTACGCCGGCGAGTGGTTCTGGGGCGTTGATCGCCTGCACTATCTCATCGATCGACTCGGCGAAGTCGGCGCCGCGACCGCGCGCAAGCGGAGCGCCTTGCTGGCTTCCCTGCGCCAGGCGGCACGATTCTCGCTCCCCGCCAGGCCGCCGGCCGCCGCAAGGTCCCTGCCACCGCTCGAGTTTTTTCATTCGTTCCGCAGCCCTTACTCCTACCTTGCGCTCAGGCGTGTGTACGCGATCGCCGACGCTTTCGGCCTCGAATTGAAACTGCGGCCGGTTCTGCCACTGGTCATGCGGGGCGTGCAGGTGCCGCGCGTGAAGCTCCTGTACATCGCGAAGGACACGAGTCGCGAGGCGGCGAGATTGGGTGTTCCCTTTGGCAAGATCGCGGACCCGGTTGGCGAGGGCATCGAACGATGCCTGGCCGTCTTTCGGTACGCAGAATCGGAACACAAAGGGCGCGAGTTCCTGCTGAATGCGGGTACCGCGATCTGGAGCGAGGGGGTCGACGTGGCGACCGACAAAGGCATGCGCAAAGTAACCGGCCGCACGGGCCTTTTCTGGCCGGATGTACTCAACGCAATGGCCGGGGACGACTGGCGCAAGCCGACCGAGGAGAACCGCGAGTCGATGGTGGAGTCGGGGTCGTGGGGCGTGCCGACGGTGCGGCTCGGCGAGGAAATTTTTTGGGGGCAGGACCGGGACTGGTTGCTGGTTCGCCACATTGAAGAACACTGTGATACCGGAGACGGAATACTCGTATGACGACAGTACTTTTTTCACACGGCCAGGAGAGCGGTCCGTGGGGCACGAAAATTCGTGCGATGGCGGAACTGGCCAGGGGGCTTGGCTGCACGGCGGACAGCATCGACTACCAGGGTATCGCCGACCCGACAGAACGCGTCGCCAAATGCGTGCAGGTATGCGCCGGTGTCGACGACCGGATCGTCCTCGTTGGCTCGAGCATGGGCGGGCATGTGGCGACGGCCGCGGCGAGCCGGGTGGGCGCGGTCGGCCTGTTCGTTCTTGCGCCGGCCTATTTCATGGAGGGCTACGAACAGCTTACGCCGGAGCCTCCGGCGATACCCATAGAGATCGTGCACGGCTGGCATGACGACGTCGTTCCGGTCGAGAACAGCATTCGGTACGCGCGTAGATGCAGTGCTACACTGCATTTGGTCGATGGCGATCACCGACTGGCAGGTAATATCGAGGAAATTAACGAGTATCTTGGGCATTTCCTCGAGAAAGTATTAAGGTAGAGATGTTATTGGGAGGAGAAAAGCATGAAATATTGGATTTTGGCGCTGAGTTTGTTGTTTGTAGGCTGCGGTGGCGGTGAGTCGGACGGGTCAGGTGACTCGACGGCAGCCGATGTCGTGGAAGAGGCGCAGGACATGGCGGGTGACGTCATGGACGACGCGGAAGAGGCCGCAGGCGATCTCGCTGATGCTGTCGAGGAAGGCGCGGAGAGTGCTGGTGAGGCTGTCTCCGATGCGATGAACGAGGCTCAGGACACAGCGGCGGAAGTCGGTGACCTTCTGGAAGAGAAGAAGGAAGAAATCGACGAAGCAATCGACGACGCGACCAACGACTAAAGGTCGAGACGGAGTCCTTCTCGGGCGTAGCGGAAGCCACGGCTCTCCACTGCGGCCTGTTCCGGGCTGCCGTCAATGAGCAAAGGGTTCGTGTGATTCATGTGAATGAAGATCACACGGGCCCTTTCTTTTTTGTCGAGCTCCATCAGGAGGTCCATGCTCTCGGTAACGAACGGGTGCTTGATCTCGCTCATGTCCCGTTCACCCAGCTCGCCATCCCTGAAGAACGTCGCGTCGACGAGCGCGAAGTCGACGGACCTCACCAGGTCGCGAATATCCGTGTCCCACATTTCCCACTTGTCGATATCCGGAATGAAGACAGCCGATTTGTTGGGTCCCTCGATACGATAACCGACCGTTTCCGTGTATTCGTCCCGATGCGGTACCAGGAACGGCGTGACCGTCACCCGGGTACTCAGCACCACGGCCTTGCCGTCTTCAAGTGAACGCAGCTCGATATTCCGGAGACGGACGAGCTGATCCCATGGCCCGTTGTTCGCCAGGAAGGTGTGCATTCGTGGCATGACGTACACAGGGATACCCGCAGCACCGACGGCCTCCCTGCCGAAGTGCATCAGCCCGGTGTAGTGGCCCATGTGACCGTGGGTCAGGAATACGCCGTCCAGCGCCAACGCGTCGTCAGGTGCGCTGCGATGCAGGTCGTAAAGCTGTTCGCGCATGTCGGGCGTCGCGTCGAACAGGTACCTGGTCTTGTGGCCCGTATCGACAACGGCGATGGCGCTCGCCTTGCGGCGCAGGGACGAATCCTGCCAGGCACGCATGCAATGCGGTCTGTAGCAGCCGGTTTGCGGATAGCCGGCATCCTGCGCGATTCCCAGGACCTGGATGAACACCGCGTCGTCCCCCACCACGGGTGCGCAGAACAGGAGTGCTGCCAACGCAGCGAGGCGTAGATTCATGCAGCGATTATAGCGCTTCTGCCGACAGGTCCAGCAGTGCAGGTACGTCGCTCGGCCTGTACAGGCTGATCTGGCTCAGGGAAATCGGTTCGGACGGGCGCGCCGTGACGACGAGCGTCGATTTGCCACCGAGGAATTCGATAAAGGGGTCGATCACGTACTCGTCGAACTCGATGCCGTAAAGATCGCCCATATAACGCAGCTTCGCGAGCTGCGCCGCCTGTATCTCCTCTGCCGACAAGCCGAGTGCGCCGCAGTAGTCTTCGACGCGAGCGTTCAGGGACTGGTCTTCGAAGATAATGCGCATGTCTTTCATGCGCGGGCGAAACCGAGATCCCTTGGCCATTTCGCTGACCATGTCGCCGGCGAGCGTCAGGTTCGCGTCGAAAGCCCACATGTCCTCGACATCCGATGTCATCTCGATGGCGAACTCGCCCTCGCCCTTGCGAAAGTGCGCGGTGACCGATACGACCTGTTCGGTGAACCCGAGCCTCGTCAATGTTTCGGGCGAGAAGCCGTACTTGCCTGTGCAGCGAGCTGCGTCCTGCTGAAGCGCCTCGTCGCTGATCTTGTCCACCGACGCGGCGTAGGCTCGCTTGAAATAGTCCGAGCTGACGCGCATGTGGACGCCTTCGATCAGCAAGCCGAAATACCCGGGAATCACGTCGTCGGGTGACTGGATGTTCTGCCGGATGTCGGCAAGGCTCAGCAGGCTGAAGTAACTCGGCGTATCGATGCCGAGGCGATCGATGTAGATAGGATCGTCGAAGCCTGAGATGTGTGCCGTAATGCCATCGATCGTCAGTTGGCCGGACATGGTCGAGCTGACACCCTCGTACTCGATGTTGACGAACGGCGAGGCAATGATGACGGCCTGGTCGACACCCTGACCGACCTTGTGGTGCAACAACAGCTTCGAGCCGCCGTAGCCGGCGGCGCCAAGGATTACTGCCCAGATGATCAGGTTCTTCATTTGTCGTCTCGGGTGAAGTCTTGCCCCAACACGTGAATTGTTCCGGAAAACAGCGTGTTGTGGCATGAAGGCGGTCACAGAAACGAGATTGCCGACGCCAGTTTTTCTTGCTTGTCAACGGCCTGTTGGGCGTATCTTTTGGGTAGAATTGAGCGCCATGAACATCGCCGGCATATTCTCGCGCCCACTCTACTGGCTGGCAGGCAAGGTGTTCTCTATCTGGGCACGCCCCGCGATTCAGCCCGACGTACCCACGGAGTTGATCACGAACCCGGACGCACAGGTCTGCTACGTCCTCGAGACGGGCGGCCTGGCCGATGTGCTGGCGCTCGAACAAGCCGCTGCGAAGCGTGGCATGCCGTCCCCGACGGAGGGCTTCGAGTTCTGCGGCAACCGCGAGTACCGACGCTTCGTGGTCCTGCGACGCATGCAGGGGTTCTGGTACAGGCGCCCGCGCAAGTTGGGCTCGCAGCGCCTGCAGCGCCTCGTCGAGGCGGCCCGCGACGGGGACGAGGAACTGCTGCTGATCCCGGTCGCAATCTACTGGGGGCGATCGCCGGAGAAAGAACGGTCGCTGCTCAAGATACTGTTTTCGGAAAACTGGGACGTCATTGGCCGCACACGCAAGTTCTTTGCGACGATCCTTCATGGGCGGGACACCTTGCTGCGCTTCAGCCACGCTCTGCCATTGCGGTCCATCGGTGCCGAGGGCAAGGAAACGGAGATCGCCTTTCGCAAGGTGTCGCGCATCCTCAGGGTGCATTTTCGCAAGCGACGTGTAGCGACCGTCGGACCGGACCTTTCACATCGACGTACGCTGATTAGGCAGGTGCTTCGCTCGCCCGATGTAAGGCGCGTCATTCTTGCCGAGAGCGGCGACGATTACCGCAAGCAGGAAGTTGCGCGACGCAAGGCGGAGAAATACGCGCTCGAGATCGCCGCGGATATTTCCTACCCGACTATTCGCGTGATGGTGCGCTTGCTGCGGTGGTTGTGGAACCGCATCTACGACGGCGTCGAAGTCAATCACATGGAGAAACTGCACGACGTCGCCAAGGACAAGGAGGTCATTTATGCACCTTGTCACCGCAGTCACTTCGACTACCTGCTGCTCGGTTACGTGACCTACGAGGAGGGCCTGCACCTCCCGCACATCGCAGCCGGGATCAATCTCAACCTGCCGATTGTCGGCGGTATCCTGCGGCGCGGCGGCGCATTCTTCCTACGCCGCAGCTTCAAGGGCAATCGCCTGTACGCGGCAGTGTTCGATTCGTACATGCAACAGGTTCTCGGCAAGGGGTACTCGATGGAGTACTTCATCGAAGGCGGGCGCAGCCGCACCGGACGCCTGTTGCAGCCGAAAGGCGGCATGCTGGTCATGACGGTGAACTCTTACGTCAGGAATCCGCAGCGCCCAATTGTGTTCGTGCCGATCTACTTCGGGTACGAGAAACTCATCGAGGGCGCCGATTTCATCAGCGAACTCGGCGGCGCGGAGAAGCAAAAGGAATCCATCGGCGGCCTCATCCGCTCCATCAAGTCGTTGCGTGACCATTTCGGCAAGGTCAGCGTGAATATCGGCGAACCCATCGAGCTCGAACCCATACTCGACCGTACCCACCCTGGGTGGCGACACTACGAAGCCGAGAACGGGGAGCGACCGCCCTGGCTCGCGGGCATCGTCGATGAGGTTGGCGGTCGTATCATGGAGAACATCAATGCCGCTGCGGCGGTAACGCCGATCAGCCTGCTGGCCTATGTCCTGCTGGCGACACCCAAGCAGACGATCGGTCTTACCGAACTGCGCAGGCAGTTGCAGGTAAGCCTGGACCTGCTGCGCCGCTTCCAGTATTCGGAACTCGTCACGCTGCCGGACTGGGGGCCGGACGAAATCATCGCGCATGGCGAAAAGCTCAATGTCATCAGCCGCAGTCCACACCCGATGGGAGAAGTCATCCGGATGGAAGAGCGCACGGCTGTGCTCATGACTTACTTCCGCAACAACATCCTGCACCTGTTCGCGGTACCGGCATCGGTTGCGTGTTGCTTCATCCAGGGTCAGAAGCTCGAACACACGGAGCTGCAACGCCTCATCCGCCTGATCTATCCGTTCATGAAGAAAGAACTCTTCCTCAAGTGGAGCTATGACGAGGTCGACGACGTGACGACGGAGGCGATCAATTCGCTTATCGATCTCGGCATCCTGAGCCACGGCAAGCGCAAGAAGGTTCTGCTGCGGCCCCCTGCCGGGTCGACCAGGGCTTTCCAGTTGCTCATGCTTGGCCAGTCCATGGTGCCAATGCTGCAGCGTTTCTACCTGGTCATCGCCATCCTGGTGGGCAACGGTTCCGGTACGCTGTCACGCAGCCGGCTCGAAACGATGTGCCAGCAGAGTGCCGAACGCCTGTCCATGATCTACGGCCTGCATTCGCCGGACTTCTTCAACAAAACGCTATTCCACGACTTCATCAAGATGCTGCATGAGCAGGATGTGCTGCGCCGCGATGCCGACGGGAATATCGAGTTCGATGAGGACATCACGTCGATCGGCGCTGACGCGCGCCTCGTGCTTGGTGAGGAGATTCGCCACAGCATCCTGTCGCTGACACTGTCGAGGGACAGCGGCGAAACCACACCTGAATAGGTCCGAATTCGGACTAATTTCCTTGCACTGGGGCGCGTGACGGTCTACAAACACAGGATGATTCGAGGTTTCGCAAGGAAATGGAGCTTACTCGGCCGTCGCCGGGCCAGTGCGCTGTTGCTTGCGATTTGCCTGAATCTCGCGCTTGTGCCGTGCACGATGGCCCTCGAAGTCGTCGAGCAGGGCCACGATTGCTGCCCTCCGGAGATCCAGCTTGAAGCGGCGGAGTGTTGCGAACTCGATGAGGTCAGCGTCGACGCGCGTTCCGGCGCGGTCAAGCCTTACGATACTCCCGATGTGGAAGCGGCACCGCCGCCGATGTCGTGCCGCGCCAACCCGGCGCATGCACGGTACATAGCATCGGTTGCCCCGCCCGATCCGCCGGGCAATTTTCCACCCATTCACAAGCTCAACTGCGTCTATCTGAACTAGCCATTCCTGCGCTGTAAACCCTCTCGGTTTTTCACGCAGGAGTTGTCTTCATGTCAGATCATCACGGGCGAGCGCCCGCTTACATCGCAGTATTCGTTGTCATGGCGTCTTTGCCGTGGCCATCCATTGTCGCGGCGCAGCAACGTGTGCCGTTAACGATCGCCGAGGCCGAAGACCTGGCCCTCGCCGGTGAACCCGGCCAGATGGCGCTGCTTGCGCAGTCCGGCGCCACGCGGGAACAGGCGGTCGCCGCCGGTGCACTGCCGGACCCCGTGTTACGGGTCGGCCTTGCCAACTACCCCGTCAGTGGCGGCGGATTCTCCGCTGAAGGCATGACGCAGGCACAACTCGGACTGCGGCAGTCTTTTCCGCGCGGGCGCGCGCAAGGCGCCGAACAACTGCGCGCCCGCGCGGACGCGATGAGCGAGAGCGCCAGCGCCCGCGGCCGCGACGTGCTCGCAGCGGCCCGGATCGCATGGCTCGACGCGTACTACGCGCAGCAGGCACTGGACCTGGTCAGTGAGTCGCGGCCGTTTTTCGCAGACCTGGTGTCGGTGACGCGTTCGATGTACGCCGTCGGCCGCAAAACGCAGCATGACGTGCTGCGCGCCGAGCTTGAGCTGAGTCGGCTCGATGTGCGCCTCATGGAAACGAAGCAGGCGAGGGCAGAAGCCCAGGCGGCGTTATCGCGGTGGCTTGGGCAGGACGCGTACCGCCCCCTGGCCATGAAGCTGCCGGCCTGGGATGCGCTGCCGTCACTCGAAGACCTGCGTGCCGGTCTTGAAGAGCACCCGGCGATATCGGCGGCCAGCGCCGAGATATCGGCCCGCGAGGCGGCGGTGCGGATTGCAGAGGAACAGAAAAAACCGGGCTGGGCGCTCGACGTCGGCTATGGCTACCGGGACGGGTTCCTGCCGGATGGTTCGTCCCGGTCCGACTTCGTGAGCCTGTCCGTGTCGGTGGACCTGCCGTTTTTCAGCGAAAACCGGCAGGATCGAAAGCTCGCCGCGGCTCTTGGCAACCGCAGCGCTGCACTGCAGTCCAGGGCCGAGTTGCTGGCGAGGCTGCGGAGCGAACTGGATATCGAATATGCGCGCTGGACCGATCTGAGCCGGCGGCTCGAGCTCTACGAATCGCAGATCCTCGGACAATCGGCAGACCAGGCGCAAGCAGCACTACTCGCCTACCAGAGTGACACCGGCGATTTTGCCGACGTGATGCGCGGCTACATCGACGACCTGAATACCCGGCTCGAACGCATTCGTCTGCAGGTAAAGCGTTTGCAGAGCTACGCAACGCTCGCCAACCTCGGAGGAATGGAACAATGAACAGGAACATCGTGATTGGCGTTGCCCTCGTTACCACACTGCTTATCGGTCTGCTGCTCGGACGCGCCTGGTCGCCCGATCCGGCTGCGGACGCGCCCGGAGATGCCCAGCGCAAGGTCCTCTACTGGGTTGCGCCCATGGATCCGAACTTCCGCAGGGACGAACCCGGCAAGTCGCCGATGGGTATGGATCTCGTGCCCGTCTATGCCGATGAAGCGGGATCAGCCCCGGGCGTGGTGTCGATCGATCCCACAATGGTGAACAACCTCGGAGTGAGAACGGCGGTCGTGGAGCGCGGCACGCTGCCGCGCATCATCGAGACGGTCGGGTACATCGGCTATGACGAGGACACACTGCAACATGTGCACACGCGAGTCGATGGCTGGATAGAAAGACTCGCGACGACGGCGACGGGAGATCCCGTTACCAAAGGCCAGCTCCTGTTCGAACTGTACTCACCGACGCTGGTCAATGCCCAGCAAGAGTACCTTGCCGCACTTGCGAGCAAGAATACGGTTCTCAGGAACGCATCACGCGACCGGTTGTTGGCGCTGGGCGTCACCAGCCAGGACATACAGCGCCTCGAACGGGATCGCGAAGCCAACCAGCGCATTCGCGTGTATGCGCAGGCGGACGGGGTAATCGCACACCTCGGCGTACGAGAGGGTATTTTCGTGACACCCGCCACCGAGGTCATGTCGGTCGCCCGCCTGGACCGGGTTTGGGTCCTGGCCGAGGTGTTCGAACGACAATCGGCCTGGGTAGAGCCCGGCCAGACGGCGACCGTCGAACTCGACTACCTGCCGGGCCGGCTTCTGACGGGCACGGTCGACTACGTGTACCCCGAGCTGGACCCGAAAACGCGGACGCTCAAGGTGCGTCTCCGCTTCGACAACGAGAGCGAGACGCTCAGGCCCAACATGTTCGCGCGCGTCGTCATCAACGGCTCCCCGATCGCCAACATCACGCACGTGCCACGCTCGGCCGTTATCCGTGGCGGGTCCTCGAGCCGCGTGGTTGTGGATGCGGGCGATGGCCGCTTCCAGTCACGCCAGGTGTCGATCGGCATCGAGTCGGGTGACAGGGTAGCGATTCGCAGCGGCCTTGCGGAGGGCGAGCGTGTCGTCACGTCGGCGCAATTCCTCATCGACTCGGAGTCAAACATCGATGCGGCGCTCGAGCGCCTGGAGTCTTCACGATGATCGCCGCGCTCATTCGCTGGTCCGTCGCGAATCGAGTCCTGGTGGTGGTCGCGGCACTGATTATCGCTGCAGTCGGTGCCTGGTCGGTGAAGGAAACGCCGGTCGATGCCTTGCCGGATCTGTCGGACGTCCAGGTCATCGTCAAGACCTCGTTCCCCGGGCAGGCGCCGCAGGTGGTCGAGGACCAGGTGACGTACCCGCTGACGACCGCGATGCTTTCCGTTCCCAAGGCGGTCACAGTGCGTGGTTATTCCTTCTTCGGCGACTCTTACGTGTACGTCATCTTCGAAGACGGCACCGACCTCTACTGGGCGCGCTCGAGAGTGCTCGAGTACCTGAACCAGGTGTCATCGAGCCTGCCGCCCGACGCCCGATCTTCCCTGGGGCCAGACGCGACGGGTGTGGGCTGGGTTTACGAGTATGCGCTCGTGGACCGCAGCGGCGCGCACGATCTCGCTCAGCTGAGAAGCCTGCAGGACTGGTTCCTGAAATACGAATTGCAAACGGTACCTGGTGTTGCCGAAGTGGCGACGATCGGTGGCATGGTCCGGCAGTACCAGGTCGTCGTCGATCCTGACAAGCTGCGGGCTTTCGGTGTAACGCTGGCAGACCTGAAGCGGGCGATACAAAACGGCAACCAGGAGACCGGTGGGTCGGTAATCGAAATGGGCGAGGCCGAGTACATGGTCCGGGCGACGGGATACCTCGAGGGGATCGATGACCTCGCCGTCATACCACTGGGTGTGAACACGCAGGGCACGCCGCTGGTCCTGTCGGACGTGGCGGAAATCAGGGTTGGGCCACAGATGCGGCGTGGTATTGCGGACCTCGATGGAGAGGGGGAGGTTGTCGGTGGTGTTGTTGTCATGCGGTGGGGTGAGAATGCATCCGCAACGATTGCGGCGGTGAAAGCGCGCCTTGCCGAGCTGGAAAAGAGTTTACCCGAGGGCGTCGAAGTCGTTACGACTTACGATCGGTCGGACCTGATCCGGCGATCGGTCAAGACGCTCGAAAACACGCTCGTCAAGGAATTCCTGATGGTCGCGTTCGTATGTGCGCTGTTCCTGTTCCACCTGCGTTCGTCGGCGGTCATTGTCCTGAGCCTGCCGCTGGGCGTACTCGTGGCATTCATCATCATGAAGGCGCAGGGAATCAACGCGAACATCATGTCGCTGGGCGGCATCGCGATCGCGATCGGTGCCATGGTCGACTCCGCCATTGTCATGATCGAAAACGTGCACAAACACATCGAGCGAGAAGCCCTGACGAATCAGAATCGCTGGCGCATCATGACGGACGCAGCCACCGAGGTTGGTCCGCCCCTGTTCTTCTCGCTGCTGATCATCACCTTGAGTTTCCTGCCGGTCTTCACTTTGGAGGCCCAGGAAGGGCGCCTGTTCGCGCCACTGGCTTTCACCAAGACCTACGCGATGGCCGCGGCGGCCTGCCTCTCGGTCACGCTGGTACCCGTGCTCATGGGGTACTTCATTCGCGGCAAGGTGATTCATGAACGCAAGAACCCGGTGAACCGCGCGCTGGTCGCCGCGTACCGTCCGGTGCTCAACGCGGTGATCAGGTTCCCGGGCGCGACGCTGGCGCTGGCCGCTGCCATTCTCGTCATCGGCCTGTGGCCGGCTGCGCGGCTGGGCTCCGAATTCATGCCACCGCTCGATGAGGGTGACCTGATGTACATGCCGACGACCTACCCGGGCGTTTCTGTCGACAAGGCACGCGAGATCCTGCAGCACACGAACAAAATGATCAGGCAGGTGCCCGAGGTGAAGCGCGTATTCGGCAAGATCGGCCGGGCTGAGACCGCGACCGACCCGGCACCGCTGACGATGATCGAAACCGTCATCCAGCTGAAGCCACGCGAAGAATGGCGTGCCGGCATGACACCCGAGAAACTCAGGGCAGAGCTTGACCGATCCGTGCAATACCTGGGGCTGACCAACGCGTGGGTAATGCCCATCAAGACGCGCATCGACATGCTGGCGACGGGCATCAAGACACCGGTTGGCATCAAGGTTGCGGGACCTGATCTGAAGGTCATCGAAAGTATCGGCAAGCGCCTGGAGCAGGTGCTCGAACCCGTGCCGGGTACGGCGTCTGTGTACTCGGAACGTGTGGCCGGGGGGCGCTACGTCGATGTGGACATCGATCGTGAGCGGGCGTCACGCTTTGGCCTGAACATTACCGATGTGCAGGACATCATTCGCTCGGCCGTGGGCGGCATGAATGTAACGCAGACCGTCGAAGGGCTGGAACGCTACCCGGTCAACGTCCGCTACCCGCAGCGGGTACGCGACTCGGTGCAGCAACTCCGCCTGTTGCCAATCGTCACGCCGGCGGGCGCGCGCATCGCGCTGGCTGACGTTGCCGACGTCAGCGTCGTCGACGGACCGCCGGTCATCAAGAGTGAGAACGCGCGCCTCAATGGCTGGACGTATGTCGATATCGCAGACCGCGACCTCGGGTCCTACGTCGCCGAGGCGCAGCGTATCGTTGCCGACTCCGTCGAGCTGCCGGCGGGCTATTCGCTCGCCTGGTCGGGCCAGTATGAGTACATGGTCAGGGCGCGGGACCGGCTGGCTGTTGTCGGGCCGATTACGCTGGCGGTAATCCTGCTGTTGTTGTTCATGAATTTCGGCCGTTTCGCGGAAGTCGGGATCATCATGGGTACTCTGCCTCTCGCGCTTGTCGGCGGGCTCTGGCTTCTTTACCTGCTGGACTACCAGTTGTCGGTTGCCGTTGGCGTCGGATTCATCGCGCTTGCCGGTGTCGCCGTCGAGATAGGCGTGATCATGCTGGTCTATCTGAACCAGGCACTCGAACGGCGCACGGTCTCGACCCTGGACGATATTCGGGGAGCGGTCATCGATGGAGCGCTGTTGCGTATCCGGCCCGTCATCATGACGGTTGCGGCGACCATTGGCGGCCTGTTGCCGATCATGTTCGGGAGCGGAACCGGTTCGGAGGTAATGCGGCGCATAGCCGCACCCATGGTGGGTGGCATGGTCAGTGCGACACTACTGACGCTTGTTGTGCTGCCGGCATTGTTCCTGGTTTGGCAAGCGCGACTGCTCAGGCATCCATATCCGGAATGAGTTCGCTTTCGAGAACGGCGATCATATCCTTCAGGAGAAGCTTGCGCTTTTTCAGCCTGCGGATGCGAAGCTGGTCGACCATCGGGTCTTCCTGCAGGCGATCGATAAGGTAGTCGAGGTCCCTGTGGCTGACCCGCAGTTCACGAAGTCGCTCCAGTTTTGCAAACGATTCGGTGTCTACTTTGCCGGTCATGTTGCCATGCTACTCGCTGTCAGGCAGCAGTGCCAACCAGTCACGGTCGGCGGCGCCGATGACGAAGAAGTGCGGGTTGAGGATGTCTTCTTTCGTGTTGTATTTCATAGGCTTGCCGTCGAGCGTGACGACGCTGCCACCGGCCTGTTCCACCACGGCCTGGGCCGCGGCGGTGTCCCACTCTGAGGTCGGACCAAGGCGCGGGTACAGGTCGGCTCCGCCTTCTGCGATGACACAGAATTTCAGTGAACTGCCCATTGGCACCATATCGTAATCGCCGAGGTTCTCGAGGTAGGCATCGAGACTTGTGCCGCGATGCGAGCGGCTGCCGACAACCCGTGTCGGCGAACTGCTGACCGGTGCAACCTGGATGGCCACCGGCGATTGGTCGTTCTCGCGCCGCTGGGCACCGGCGCCATCGCAGCCGATGTAGGTCTTGTTGAAAACCGGCGCGTGAACAACGCCGAGTATTGGCCGATGATTCTCGATGAGAGCGATGTTGACCGTGAATTCATGGTTGCGGCTGATGAATTCCTTCGTGCCATCGAGTGGATCGATGAGCCAGTAGCGCCGCCACTGGCGGCGTTCCTCGAACGCCGGCAATCCGGACTCCTCCGAGATGATCGGAATGTCCGGCGTCAACGATCTGAGGCCGGCGTCAATCCACCGGTGGGAGGCAAGGTCGGCCTGTGTGAGCGGTGATTCGTCGTCCTTGCTTTGCACGTTAAAATCCGTCGCGTAGACTTCGAGGATTGCCCGGCCGGCATCCTCGGCCAGTGCAACAATAGGTTCGACGAGTGACTTGAGGTCCATATCCTGTTCCTGCAGGCAAACCGGGCGCGCAGTATAGCAATGAAAATCGATCCGCAAACCGCACTTGAACGATGCGACACGCTCATGCTCGACATGGATGGGACGATCCTCGATCTCGCCTTCGACAGCTATATCTGGAAGGACCTCGTGCCGCGCCGTTATGCCGCCGCCAACGGCATTTCGTTCGAACGTGCGCGCGAGCTCCTGTTCGAAAAATACGCGGCCGTGCAGGGTGATCTCGAGTGGTACTGCCTCGATCACTGGAACGAACGACTCGGTATCGATGTCGTCAAGATTCACCATGACGTGACGCATCGCATCGGCTATCTGCCCGGTGCGCTCGACTTTCTGCGAACTATCCATGCCCGGGATATGCGCGTGTTGCTCGTCACGAATTCACATCCCGATACCCTGGACCTCAAGGATGCGGTAACCGGGCTGGCCGACTATTTCGACGGCCTGCACAGCTCACACACTTTTGGACATCCGAAGGAGTCCCGGGATTTCTGGGAGGCCTTGCAGGATGAGGTGAGCTTCGATCCCGCAACGACGTTGTTCGTGGACGACAGCCAGCCGGTGCTGCGCAGCGCAGCCGACTACGGCATCGAGATGCTGGTGACGGTAACCCGGCCGGATACGACGGAGCCGGCCAGGCGCGGCCTGGAGTTCCGC
>Ga0224506_10001114_pt1 | contig 19627 bp, 20 predicted proteins | sample SF_Jan12_sed_USG_2_FD_169108 | JGI IMG/M metagenome (GOLD analysis project Ga0224506, IMG submission 169108) | Sediment microbial communities from San Francisco Bay, California, United States - SF_Jan12_sed_USGS_8_1 | ecosystem: Environmental > Aquatic > Marine > Sediment | place: USA... | reverse complement strand
TAATGACTGAATCTTTTGCTGAACTATTTGAAGAAAGCTTAAATACTATAGATATGACTCCAGGGTCTATTATCACAGGTGTGGTTGTAGATATTGATAATGATTGGGTAACCATTCATGCTGGATTGAAATCTGAAGGTGTCGTTCCACGTAACCAGTTCTTAAATGAAGTGGGTGAGTTGGAAGTTGCTCTTGGTGACGAGGTTAAGGTATCTCTGGAATCTGTAGAAGACGGATTTGGTGACACTAAACTATCTCGTGAAAAAGCGAAACGTGCTGAGTCTTGGTTAGAGCTGGAAGCTAAGTTCGAAGATAACGAAGTTGTTATGGGTGTGATCAATGGCAAGGTTAAGGGTGGCTTCACTGTAGACGTGAATGCAATCCGTGCCTTCTTACCAGGTTCACTTGTTGATGTGCGTCCAGTACGTGACACACTTCACCTGGAAGGCAAGCCATTAGAATTTAAAGTTATTAAGCTTGATAAGAAGCGTAATAACGTTGTTGTTTCTCGTCGTGCCGTTCTTGAAGCTGCTAACAGCGCAGATCGTGATGAGTTGCTTGAAAATCTGGCTGAAGGTCAGTCTGTTAAGGGTATCGTTAAGAACCTTACTGACTACGGTGCCTTCGTTGACCTGGGTGGTGTTGACGGTCTGTTACACATCACTGATATGGCGTGGAAGCGTATCAAGCATCCATCAGAGATCGTTGCAGTTGGTGACGAGATTGACGTTAAAGTATTGAAATTTGACCGTGAGCGTAACCGTGTTTCTCTAGGTCTTAAGCAGTTAGGTGAAGATCCATGGGTAGAAATCAAGGCGCGTTACCCAGAAGAAGCGACTGTAACAGCCAAGGTTACTAACCTGACTGACTACGGTTGTTTCGCAGAGCTTGAAGAAGGCGTTGAAGGTCTTGTTCACGTTTCTGAAATGGATTGGACTAACAAGAATATCCATCCTTCGAAAGTTGTTCAGGTTGGCGACGATATCGAAGTTATGGTTCTGGACATCGACGAAGAGCGTCGTCGTATTTCTCTAGGTATCAAGCAGACTCAGCAGAATCCATGGGAAGCATTCTCTGGTTCCTACGAGAAGAACGACAAAGTATCGGGCAAAATTAAATCGATCACTGATTTCGGTATCTTCATCGGTCTTGAAGGCGGAATCGACGGTCTGGTTCACTTATCAGACATTTCTTGGAACGAAGCGGGTGAAGAAGCCGTACGTCGTTACAAGAAGGGCGATGAGCTTGAAACCGTTATCCTTTCTGTTGATGCTGAGCGTGAGCGTATTTCTTTGGGTATTAAGCAGTTGGATAGCGATCCATTTGCTGAATACGTATCAGAAAAAGACAAGGGCATTATCGTTAAGGGTACAGTTAAAGAAGTAGACGCTAAGGCGGCTATCATTTTACTTGCTGAAGACGTTGAAGCGACATTGCGTGCTTCTGAAATTAGCCGTGACAAAGTTGAAGATGCACGTAACGTGTTGAAAGAAGGCGATGAAGTTGAAGCTAAGATCATTAGTATCGACCGTAAGAATCGCGTTATCAACTTGTCTGTCAAGTCTAAAGATACTGAAGACGAGAAAGTGGCCATTAAAGAAATGCGTGAGAAAGAAGTTGAAGCTGCAGGTCCAACCACAATTGGTGATCTGATCAAAGCTCAAATGGAAGGTAAAGAGTAAGACCTTTCATCAGCTTGTATACTGAAGGCACAGTTTGAGTTTTCAGTATAAATAGCCTTAAAAAGCGCTCTTTTGCATGTGTTTGCAACAGGGCGTTTTTTTATGTCTGCAGTTTAGTGCTCCATTAACTCACATCACTATTCAATACTGGCTCTAAAAAGCTTCCTAAACGGAATCCGATGTTGCGGTTATTTGGACCAAGTAAGACCGATGTTTACATCGGGACATGAGGATAAAGTGGCACATGCCAACCAATGATGTCATCAGCTATAACGACTAATGTCCGTTTAATCATCACGCATGTACCAGACGTCCTTAACGAATAACGTCAGTACTGTTGGGATTAAAATAGTCAGTGCCGCCAGGATCAAAACTTCAGTTGAGCCCATAACTTCATATAGAAATCCTGCAGCAACGATGCCCATAGGAGCCAGGGATATTGAACCTATGTAGTCATAGGCACTGACTCTGGATAATAAGTGTGCGGGTATGTTCTTTTGTAATGTAGTCATCCAGATAACACCAAATATCTCCAGTGCAATACCTGAAATGAATGCCAGAACCACAATCCAGTAAACCGCCAATGGAACGGATAGCGCCAGGGGTAACAAACTAAAAAATAGTACACAGAAGGTTGCCAGACGCATGGGGTATTTTGGTTTAATTTTAAAGGCCAGAATACCTCCGAAAACGGTACCGGCTCCTAATCCTCCTGCAATAAAACCCCAATCAATCGGACCTCCAAGCTGTGATTTAGCAACTGCAGGACCAAGTAAGGCAAAAACACTTTCCAAAGCAGCGACCACAAATGAAAACTGCAAAACGATCACCCAGATCCATGTGTGGGACGAAAATTCTTTCCAGCCAAGTTTGAGGTCTTGAATAAATGAAGATTTTTCAGGTTTAACCTGGGCTCCGGGTTTAAGTGTCCAGACTAAAATTGCCGAGAAGCCAAAGGATAAGCCATCTATCAGTAGTGTAATGCCGGCACCCAGCCATGCTACAAGCACACCACCCAATGCAGCACCACCTATCATGGCGCTATTTTTGGCTAAACCAAGCAGTGCATTTACCGATTGTAATTCATCTTTTTCCACTAATTGAGTAATTAGAGCCGAAGACGCCGGAGCATTAAATGCCATAGCTGCACCATTAATAAGCATGAGCAATGTGAGGTTTAGAATGGTGGCACCCCCGCTTAGAAACAAGTAAGCGATAACTAGCTGGGTAAACATTGCTACCAGCTCGGCAATAACAATGATTTTGTGTCTGGACGTGCGATCAGCGATCGTACCGCCAAGCAGTAATATGGCAATAGAGGCGACTATGGGCGCCGCAATCACAATAGAGGCATCCTTAGTCGATCCGGTAAGGTCCAAGACACCAAATGCCATGGCTATCGGGGCCATGGCTGTACCCATAAAGGTCACCAGGTACGCAAAGAAAATGATACGGACATTTCGATTAGCCAGTAATGTCAGTAAGGAGGAGAATTTAGTTTGAGACAATGTTCTATCCTTGATAAAGCCCAATGAAAGGTGGCGGTGTTGGTCTGAATATCTCCTAGTTTAACCTGAGGCAGAGTGACACCTATTTTATTTGGCTACTCAGCGTTAAAATTGAGTACAAAAAGGCCATATAGAGCACCTTACCTGAAGGGACGCTGGGTATACAAATTTTGCAGGAGAAAAATAATAAAACGCCCATTTTTCGCTATATTTTGCCTTGATTTGTCTACATTCATTAGGTTGTTACACAGCCTCACATTATAGTCGCTGTTTAAATGAAGTTTACTCCAGGCTTTTCAATGCTATCGATACAATTGGTCAACGTGATTTAATTTGGATGAAGTTGTTGAAAGTCCTGTCAGGTTATTAGCTGTTGTTATCAGCATGGCCTTCCGGGTACAGGCCGCGCATCCAGTATGACAGAGCAATAACTTCAGCAATGACAAAAAACAACTCTTCAGGTATTTCATCATTTACCTCCAGCATGGATAACATTGCCAGTAACTCACGGTTTTCCATGATGGGGATATCAAATTGGCGGGCAATGTCGATAATTTCGTCGGCAATATCACCTTTGCCTGTTGCCAGTACGGTAGGAGTGTCTTTGCCATTGTAATGCAGGGCAAGTGCCTTCGATGTATCTTGTTGTGTCATGTGCGAATATCCACCATGTTGGATGATTCAGATGTTGTATTTTTTGATTTTTCAGGCAGCCCCATCTTACCAGTACAGGCTGCAATATCGAAACCCTTCTGTCGTAAAGCTGACTGCAGTACTTCCTGATACTGACTAAATAATTGCAAGCTGGTTTGGTCTTTACTCCAGAACCAAAGTGTTAGTGATCCCGTATCCTTGTCAGTGGGTTGGTAAAAAATTTCCATACAACAGGGAGGTAGGGGCTTAAAATCGACATGAAATCGAAAGTGCCATTGTTTTTGGGAATTTTTATCTCGTTGGCTATGTTCATCATCCTGTTGCCGTACTTCTAATATTGCGGTCTCTGTGAGGCCAGGCAGTAAAATCGGTAATTCTATCTGGTTAAAAAGTGGCCTTTCTGTTTCCGGTAAGAGTTGATTGTTCAGTTGGTTAAGAATATGAACATGGCTTCGGGCTATTCCGGTACGTATATCCGCTAAAATGGAGTCCAGCATCCGGGTTTCTGCGGTAACCCTGGGTCCAATAGGCAGGCCCTTGGCAACGAGTTTACCCGGTGAGTAGGTATTTTGGTTTTCTGCTAGAATGCGCGTGGCTTTAGCCTGAAGTTGTAATGCCACAGAATCTGGCCTATTCGCCAGGTTTGCTCCTAGCTCGGTTTGTATCAGGTACATTAATATATTGAGTGGTAAAGGGTGTTGTTTATCCTGGTTTTGGCTAACAAAAGCCTCACTCAAACGACTCTTTAAACTCGATGCCATGTTAGTTGCCGATACGTCAGCGGTGCTATTTGCCTTGGTGTTTGAATTTTGAGCATCGGATTTTCCCGTTGCGCTCAGAGTTAGCAGATTAATCACTTTTTGGGAGAACATCTCCTTCACATTGACAGGAGCCTGCTCTGTTTTTTGTGTCGACGAAACAGCCTGTGCCGGTTGCCCGGTATTTTGAGGATTGACCGATAGTGCCTCTGAATTTACAACGGCTTGAAGGCTTTTGGGTAATGTTTGACCCTGAGATGTGTTGTGGTAATGCCTGGCATAATTGGACAATACCTCTCGAATCAGTGCTGATCGATCGAAGGTTCTAGCCTGTTGGTTAAGGGGGTTACTTGAGGGTTTTTCACTCTGGATTGTTGACGCATTGCTTGTTGTTGCTATGGCCTCTTTACGAGTCCCGCTGTTGGCTAACAGTGGGTTAATCAGTTCGCTTTTTAACTGAATATCTGTCTTGGATTGGCTACTCTGCTGCACAATTGAAGATTTGTTTGCATCAGGTGACGATTGAGGTGCCAGAGTTTGTTCGCGGGATGCAACATTCAGGTTTGATTCAACCAGAGGAGCAGACGGCATGAGTTTAATCGTATTGTGGATGTCTCTTGCTGATGTTATTAACTCGGCTCTGGTTGTGGCTTTCAAAAAATCCAAAGAAACCCATTGGTGTAAATTCTGGCTGGAGGGTACCTTGTAATTAACCAGTGTGTTAAGTAAGGACAGTGTTTTATCGGGTAAAACTCCCTGGGGTAAATCCTTTAAAATTGTTTCAATGTTGCCTATCCACTGAGGCTTGGAATCAACCAGTGGTAAATTTTGAATCAGCAATTGTTGTACTGCAGCCTTCAGCTGTGCCGTCTTTAATGCCGGGGTGTCAGGAATGACGACTTCTGGATTGCCTTGTAGGTCGAATTTCAATAACAAAACAGATCCGGATTGAAAGTTCTGATCGGCGACCAGTTTTAATATGCCGGCGCTGGTCTGTAGATCCAGTCGGTAACGAAACTGTCCGTTTTTGCTGTCAGTATCTACCCTGGGTTCTGAACGCAGTACCATGGATTCAATGATTTGGTTTGACGCAAGCTTTGCTTTTAAAACCGGAACCTGAATTTCGGTTTGTGGCAGGGGCGAGTGTGATGAAGCGGCACTGGTCGCGAGCGATGGTAAAAGCTTTAAAAAATCCCGATCCATCATGTCATTCTCATACCCTGTTTGAATGTTATCTGTAGTATAATCGGCATCTTGCTAAAAAGTGTTAAGTTGATCAGAGAATCAATCAACTAAAGAGAAATATATTCTATGCCTTTACGACGTTTTGACGGATTCATGTTCTTTTTTTGACCTGGCCCGGTATTCTGCTGCATAGAAAACATATAGCATAACCATTCAGTGTTATTTTTGTGAAAAGTTCATTTTGGAAGTTAAAAATAGCGGCTAGAATAGAAGTTTCATTGACATAAGCTGGTTTGTCGCCAGTTCTAAGCTCAACAAATTGTTGTTGTATCGTCAATATTACAATGATAGTTGACGTAAGGTAATGCTGGTTTCGGTGTCTCGATGGTCCATTGCCGAAAAATTGACCGAACATGAAGTTACGTTATTTATAGGAAATTCGAGTGAGCGAAATAGTATTAAAGGCTGATGCGTTAACCAGTGAACGAGACGATCGATTATTGTTTCAAAACCTGAGGCTCGAATTCCAGATCGGTGAAGTTATCCAGATTAGGGGGCCAAATGGGTCTGGAAAAACGACGTTATTACGAAGGCTGGCCGGCTTAGCAGATATTGTCGAAGGAGACCTTTATTGGCAGTCCGGATATGGCGAAGATAATTGGCTGGATCCGTCTAAATATTTATACCTTGGTCATAAAGCAGGCATAACGGGTTCTGCTTCTGCAATTGAAAATCTTCGTTTTAATCATAGCTTAAAAGACATGGAAGAACCTTCGGTCGAAGACCTGTACCATGCACTTGAAAAAGTTGGCCTGAAAGGCTTTGAATATGTTTTGGCGCATAACTTATCCGCTGGTCAAAATAGGCGGGTTGCATTAGCCAGGCTTTACCTCAAGGAACAGCAGGTGCCTATTTGGATATTAGATGAGCCCTTTACCGCATTGGATGTAAAAGGCGTTGCACATTTAGAACAACAAATTGAAAAGCATGCCCAATCGGGAGGCCTTGTGATACTGACAACTCATCACCCTTTAAATATACCCAGCGCACGATTTGTTGATTTGGAGAATTTTCGGTGAGCTCACTGTCGTTAATGTTAAAGCGGGAAATAATGCTCGCATACCGTCGTCGTGTCGATCTGGTTAACCCATTATTGTTTTTCTTAATGGTTGTCACCCTGTTTCCATTAGGTGTATCACCTGATCTGGAAAAATTGAGCTTGCTGGCTCCAGGTATACTTTGGGTCGCTGCTTTGTTATCTACCCTGTTGTCGTTGGATATGATGTTTCGCAACGACTATGATGACGGATCACTTGAACAAATTTTATTATCTGCTAAAACCGTTGAATGGTTGGTACTGGCCAAAATTATAGCGCACTGGTTAGTAACCGGACTGCCGTTAATGTTGATGAGTCCGCTTCTGGCGACCATGTTGGCGCTACCGACTCGTGCCATACCGGCATTAATGGTTTCTATTGCTGTTGGATCGCTTGCCTTCAGTTTGTTAGGGTCTGTCGGAGCAGCACTGACCGTAGGTTTAAGAAAGGGCGGCTTATTGTTAGCCCTGTTAGTGATGCCATTATTTATACCTATCTTGATTTTTGGAGCCAGCTCCGTTTCGGCGGCGGCTCAAATGTTAGAATTTTGGGCGCAAATTGCCTATATCGGTGCTATAGCTTTGGGAGCTGCCGCAATTGTTCCCTGGCTGACTACCGTCGCATTAAGAATTAGTGTTAACACATAAATATTAGAGGCTAATAAGTCATGTGGAAATGGATACAAAAATGGGGATCCCCCAAGCTGTTTTACCAAATGAGTTTTTCCTGGGGATTCTGGTTCACGTTGATAGCGACAGTGCTGTTATCAGTAGGTTTGGTTTGGGGGCTTATGTTTGCGCCCGCTGATTATCAGCAGGGGAATAGTTTCAGAATCATATATATCCATGTGCCAGCTGCCATGTTGGCTGAAGTGGTCTATATGACCATGGCATCAATGGGAGCCATCGCCATTATCTGGAAATTGAAGATGGCCAGTATGGTACTGCGATCTATCGCTCCGGTCGGAACCGTTTTCGCCTTTATCGCATTGGTAACAGGGGCCATTTGGGGCAAGCCTACCTGGGGAGCCTGGTGGGTTTGGGATGCTCGTATTACCGCGATGTTAATTTTATTGTTTTTGTATCTTGGCGTTATCGCGCTATACCACGTTATGGAAAATCAACAGAGTGCCGATAAGTCCGCGGCGGTTTTAACCCTGATTGGTGTGGTTAATATTCCCATTATTAAGTATTCGGTTGAGTGGTGGAATACCTTGCATCAGCCGGCAACCTTTACACTGACAGAGAAACCAGCGATGCCGGCAGAAATGTGGATTCCATTGTTAATGATGGCGATTGGTTCCTATTGTTTCTTTCTGGCTCAGTTGTTGAGTAGATCAAGAACTGAAATTTTAGTACGCGAACGTAAATCAGGTTGGGTTCGTGAAGAAATTGAACGTCTTTCTGGTAAAGGAGCGTAAATATGGGTGCATTTGAATCCTTTGGTGACTTCCTTGCTATGGGTGGTCATGGACTTTATGTCTGGTTATCGTTTGGCATCTATGCAGTATTGATGCTGTGGCTGATTATCGAACCAAAAATGAATTTGAAGAAGCAAGTTAAAGAACAGTTTATGAGAAACAGGCGGGAACAATTATGAATCCTAAGAGAAAACAGCGGCTGGTTTTATTACTGGCAGGTGTCATATTGGTTGCAGTAGCAACCTCATTGATTCTGTTCGCAAATAGTAAAGATATCAGTTGGTTTAAGCATCCGGCGGAAATAGCCGCAGGTAACTATGCCAAGGACCAGATGGTTCGAGTGGGCGGCATTGTAAAAGATGGTTCATTTGAAAGATTATCTGAAGAAACTCTGGATGTTCAATTCTTACTGACCGATTGTGCGGTTGAAATTCCGGTTTCATACGACAAAATTCTCCCGGATCTGTTCCGCGAGGGTCAAAGTGTCGTTGTTGAAGGTAAGGTGGTTGAGGGTGTTATTGTTGCATCCCAGGTACTGGCAAAACATGACGAAGAATATATGCCTCCTGAAGCAAGTGCAGCACTGGAGTCAGCAAAAATTAATGGTGCCATCTGTGATGCATCGGCATTTCAACAATAGAGTATAATGTAATGATTCCAGAAATTGGTTATTTCACGTTAGTACTTTCGGTCATGTTGGCATTTTTATTGTCAGTGATGCCTTTAGTAGGTGTATACCGCAATAATATATGGTTGATGACGTCGGGTAAGTCACTGGCAATTGGCATGTTTACCATGTTATCTATTGGTATGGTTTGTCTGGGTTACGCTATGGCGACGGATGATTTTTCAGTCTCCTATGTTGCGAACCAGTCAAACACTGCTCTTCCTTTCCAGTATAAAATTAGCGCAATCTGGGGGGGACACGAAGGTTCCATGTATCTTTGGGTATTAATCCTTGCAGCCTGGGTGTTAGCAGTAGCCACCATAAGCAAGAATCTACCAACAGATATGATGGCAACTGTCATGGGGCTACTGGGAATAATTAGTCTGGGCTTTATTTTATTCTTGTTATTAACCTCTAATCCGTTTGAACGCACATTCCCGAACCCTCCTCTTGAAGGGCGAGATCTCAACCCGCTTCTGCAAGATATTGGCTTGATTCTTCATCCTCCAATGCTGTACATGGGTTATGTAGGGTTTTCAGTGGCATTTGTATTTGCCATTGCCGCATTAATCAGTGGTCGACTTGATACCGCCTGGGCTCGATGGGCGCGTCCATGGACAAACGTTGCCTGGGCATTTCTAACTCTGGGTATTGCATTGGGTAGCTGGTGGGCTTACTACGAATTAGGTTGGGGCGGCTGGTGGTTCTGGGATCCGGTTGAAAACGCATCCTTTATGCCCTGGCTCGTTGGTACCGCGCTAATTCACAGCCTTGCGGTAACCGAAAAACGAGGAGCCTTTAAGTCCTGGACGGTTTTGCTGGCGATCTTTGCCTTTTCGTTCTCACTGCTGGGTACATTCCTGGTTCGATCTGGTGTTTTGACCTCTGTACACGCCTTTGCGTCTGATCCAAGCCGGGGTTATTTCATCCTGGTCCTGTTAGCGATCACAGTTGGGGGCTCTTTGGCCCTATTTGCAGCGAGAGCACCGGCAATGAGGAGCTTTAGCTTTTTTAATCTGTACTCTCGTGAGTCGTTCTTGTTCTTTAACAACATATTATTGACCGTAGCAGCCTTCGGCGTCTTGCTGGGAACACTGATGCCACTTTTATTCGATATATTCCAGGCTGGAAAAATATCGGTAGGACCACCCATTTTCAATATGATATTCAATAGCATCATGGCCATATTGATCGCCTTGATGGGAATTGGTCCCTTGCTTCGCTGGAAGTCAGACAGCTTTGTTAAGTATAGAAACATAAAAATTATGGGTGCAGTCCTGTCCATCATTGCCGCATTAGTATTTTCGATCACCTATGGTGGCGAAATCTCATGGAAGGTAACCGCAGGTATGACACTGGCACTTTGGTTGTTATGGAGTATTGGTACCAGCTTAAAAGATAAAACTAAAAATGCGCCATCTTTCGGTGCTGGTTTGAAAAAACTGGGTCTGGGATATTACGGAATGTTTTTAGCTCACCTGGGTGTCGCAATAACCGTGATTGGTATTGTGGTCGTTTCAAACTATGAAACTGAACACGATATTCGGATGTCACCAGACAGCGTAAAGACCGTTGGTGGTTATGATTTCCGTTTTATTGGCACCACTCCGGTTTATGGACCGAATTATCAGGCTGATCGCGGTATTATTGAAGTGTCTAAAAATGGCCAAAAGGTTACAGAACTATACCCTGAAAAGAGAAATTACTTCTCAGGCGGCAATATGATGACCGAAGCAGCTATTCATCCGGGTGTTTTTCTGGATTTATATGTTGCCCTGGGTGAATCTTTATCAGACAAGGGTGATTGGGCTGTACGGATTCATTTGAAGCCATTTGTACGCTGGGTTTGGTTTGGCGCTCTCTTCATGGGAATAGGCGGGTTCCTGGCTATATTTGACCGTCGCTATCGTAGAAAAGCGGCGGTGGAGGCGTAATTATGAATCGATTAGTGTTTTATGTTCCGGCATTTTTAGGACTAATATTGGGGTCGATGTTTTTATATGTGTTGTGGGTAGACCTGGACACGGAAACCATTCCAACCCCATTGCTTGATAAAGCAGTGCCCGAATTCAGTTTGCCGACCGTACAGAGCAGCGAAGCTGTTATTCAAGCGGCGGACCTAAAAGGACAGCCTTATTTACTCAACGTTTGGGCGACCTGGTGTATTACCTGTAAAGTTGAACACCCGGTATTGAATCAACTGAGTGATGAAGGTGTCCGTGTTGTCGGTTTGGATTACAAAGACAGCCGTGACGATGCTTTAGCCTGGTTACAGCAGTACGGAAACCCTTACTTGCTTAATATCTATGATGAAGAAGGCACCTTCGGTTTTGATTTAGGTGTCACTGGTGCTCCGGAGACGTTTTTTGTCCGTTCTGATGGCACCATAGCCTATAAACATATTGGTGCGATTAGCGTGCAGAACTGGGAAGCGGAGTTAAAGGAGATCTATGAGACACTTTAAACTGATCATGGCTGCTTGTTTAACGCTGTTTTTGAGTTCAGTCAGCTTGGCCGAATTTAAAGATTACAATTGGCAAGATCCTGAATTGGAAGCACGATTCGAAGAGTTAACCTTTGAATTACGTTGCCCAAAATGTCAAAACCAGAATGTAGCAGACTCAGATGCACCAATTGCAGAGGATATACGCGATAAGGTGGTCGAATTGTTACTGGCTGGCAATACTAATAAGGAAATCGTTGATCATATGATCGATCGTTATACCGAGTTTGTGACCTATAAAACCCGGATTAACTGGAGAACGATTTGGTTGTATGTCGCACCGGCAGCTTTATTGGTACTGGGTGTACTTGCCTTGATATTTAGAACCAGAAGAGCGACTTCTCAGACTGAGCTTACCGCTGAGCAGCAGGCTAAAATTGACGAGTTACTTAAATCAGGTAAATAAAATCGGGCGGTTATCGCCTGATTAAAAAACGGAATCCAGATATGTTTTTATTTTATGTCATCCTTCTTTCAGTGTTCGCTTTAGCCTTTGTCGCTTTGCCGTTCTTGCGTCAAAAGCCAACTTTAATCGAAGTGGATAGAAAGGCTGAAAACCTTCGGGCTTATAATCAGCAAATTTCTGAGTTAGGTCAGGCCTTTGATGCCGGTGAATTTACACCGGAAGAAAAAGAGCAAATGGAAAATGAATTAAAACTGAAGTTGCTAGAAGATACGGCCAGGGCTGACACTCCAAAAGCACTTCAGGAAACTAAACCCATAGTGCCTATCGCAGTATTGTCAGTTGCATTGGTTATTGCATCAGTGGCTTTCTATTATTCTGAAGGTAATTTGGATGACATCGCACTGCAGGAAGCCTATGAACAAGCTGGTACCAGTGCTGAAGCAGCTGATAATTATCTGAATTTATTTGAAGCTAAAATGCAGGATAATCCTGACGATATTGAAGGCTGGTGGAGTCTGGGTCAAACCTTTCTGAATGCCGGTATGTACGCACGATCAGTGCCAGCTTTCGAAAATGCTTTAATGGCATTAGAACGTTTACCTGAGGTTTTGGATCAAGACCGCTCAGCGTTAATGACGTCAATTGTACAGGCACGATTTTTAGTGAATCAGCGTGCATTAAAAGACGATGACAAACGCATGTTGAAACAGGCTCTCAAGTTTGACCCTCAAAATAGAACGGCACTAGGTATTGCCGGCTCGGTTGCCTTTGAAGAAGGTGATTATGCAGAGGCCGTCATACAGTGGCGTCGTTTAGGTCAGATCTCTTCAATTGATTCTCAGTCAGTGGCGTCTGCGATCACCGCAGCAGAAAATCGGTTATTGGAAGCGGGTAAGCCTATCCCTGAAAACGAATTTGCCGCCGGTGCTACCGAAGGTCCGTCGATCCTGGTGTCATTGGATTTAGCACCAGAACTGGCAAGCAAAGCATTAAACGCGAAAACGATATATGTTTTAGCCCGTATTGCTGGTGGACCACCTATGCCAGTTGCCGTGAAGCAGTTGCGCTCCACAATTTTACCGGTTCAGATTCTGCTTGACCAAAACTCGAAAATGGGTCCCATGACAGGATTAACCGCTGGTACCACCGTCGAAATCGTGGCTCGCTTGTCAATGTCTGGTGTTGCTAATGCGGCCTCTGGTGACCTTGAAGTGATATCTGAACCCATGACACTGGGTGAAGACGAACACAGCATAGAGTTAACCATCAATAGCGTCGTTCAGTGAGTTAGATGAACTAACCTGATAGGCTATACATAAAAAGGCTGATACCTCACAGGTATCGGCCTTTTTTGTGTCTGTAAAATGGATTATTAATGCGTCATACCGGGCTTGATCCGACTCTAGCGCAATCGTCATACCGGACTTGATCCGGTATCCAGTTTGACCTTGAAGATGGATCCTGTATCCAGTACAGGATGACAAAGTGGTAGGCCGTCATACCGGACTTAACCCGGTATCCAGTTTGACCTTGAAGATGCATCCTGTATCCAGTACAGGATGACAAAGTGGAATGCTGTCATACCGGGCTTGACCCGACTTTAGCCCCTCGTCATACCGGACTTGATCCGGTATCCATTTTATCTTTTTACAACAGATACTGATCAAGCATAATTTCTTTGGCGTTATAAACCAACTCTATACCAGTTTACCAACAGCGCTACCGTAACAATGACACCGACTACAAAGCCCATTAAAAAGACCAAAAAAGGGAAGGGTTGCGATTCATTGTCTTCTAATTGTCGAGAATTGATCGAATACTCCCATTCATCTATGATCGACTTTGCATTGTCGAAGTCATCCTCTTCCACTAATACGGTTACCAAACCCATGGTTTGGATTTCACCTATACCACCCTGTAACAGCTCACCATCGATACGGCTATTAATATGGTGACGTTGAAGATAATCCTGCATCATGTGCGCTTCAATAGCATCACTGGCTTCGTATACAAGCATCATAAAATTAAGCTTCCTTCGGTCATGGTGTTTTTATCAGTATAACCACTAATGTGTTTTCAGTAAGGCGATTAAATAACCCTCGACTCTGTCTCAATGACTGCCTGATATAAAGGTTGTTAAAAAATATAAATATTAATACTTGACCTTCCAGTTACAGTAAGGTTTAAGGTATAGCTGTTCAGTAGAATTCTTAGGAGATGAGCATGACGACTGCAAACACAAATCATTGGGTGGTTCCGGTATCAGGAATGACGTGCGCTGCTTGCGTAAATCGCTTGGAACGTGCCTTGAAGAAACAAGACTCAGTCGTTGAAGCCAGCGTAAATCTTGCGTTGGAAACCCTGGATGTCAAATTAAATGACACAGCAAACGCTGCTGATCTGGAATCCTGGGTAAAGAAGGTCGGTTTCGAACTCGGACATCAGCAAGAATCTATGACCGTCGATAATGTGACCTGTGCCAGTTGTGTGAATAAAATCGAGCGACAACTTACAAAGATGCCAGGTGTTGCAGAAGCCAGTGTTAACCTGGCAACATCAAAACTCAGTGTCAGCTTTATTCAGGGTGTTGTTTCCCTGGGAGATATTCAGTCGAAATTAGTTGATATGAATTATCCGGTTTTACAGACCGACCAAAATGACGACGACGGTATGCCTAAAAGCAGCATAGCCCTTTGGCACGTCCTACTAGGCGTCTTGCTATCATTGCCTATGGTCATCGCAATGATTGGTCAGTTAATGGACCTGGCCTGGAAAATTGAACCCTGGATACAGTTTGTCTTGGCAACTCCGGTACAGTTTTATCTGGGTTGGCGCTTTTATGTGGGCGCATATCGTTCTGTCAGTCAGGGGGCTGCTAATATGGATGTTTTGGTTGCTCTGGGTACATCGGCAGCCTATTTCTTCAGTGTATTTCTCTGGTTACAACAAGGCGTATCACATCTGTATTTTGAAGCCTCGGCGGTGGTCATTACCCTGGTTTTATTTGGTAAATGGTTAGAACACCGAGCCAAGAGTATGACCAGCGAATCGATTCGTGCCCTGATGAAATTACAACCTGCACAGGCGCAGTTATGGCAAGATAATGAACTGGTATCCGTTCCTGTTGTCGATTTGAAAATAGGGGACGAAGTCCAGATCCAGCCGGGTGACCTGGTTGCTGCAGACGGTATTGTTATTCGCGGTGAAACCCAAATTGATGAAGCTATGCTGACCGGAGAGAGCCTCCCGGTATCGAAAATGGCCGAAGATGCTGTCATGGCTGGTACCCAAAATATAGATGGTAGCATTCGTGTTCGCATTCATCGCTCTCCGGATAATTTCCGGCTAAAACAAATTGTGAAGTTGATCGAACACGCACAAATGAATAAACCTCCGGTACAGCTTTTGGTTGATAAAATATCATCGATATTTGTACCCGTGGTGGTCGCTATTGCCGTACTTACATTTCTAATACAGTATTATTTCAACGGATTAGACTTTGCATTGATTGCCGCGGTATCCGTTTTGGTTATTGCCTGCCCATGTGCCCTGGGTCTTGCAACTCCTACGGCGATCATTGCGGCCACGGGTGTTGGAGCACGTCGTGGCATATTGATACGAGACATAGAATCCCTGGAACAACTGGCACATGCCGATACCTTTATATTTGATAAAACCGGTACCCTGACTCATGGTCAGCCAGAAGTGGTAAGTCTTGAAGTCATGGACAGTCAATATGAGCCACTACTGGATTGGATCAAGGCCATTCAGCAACAGAGTCAGCATCCCTTGGCAGAGGCTGTAGTTCGTTATCTGGATACAAGTTCCAGTGCCTTGCAGGTAGAAGAATTCACCAATGTTTCTGGTCAGGGTGTCACCGCCAGGATAGCAGGGCACCGCATTGCCATGGGTAATGTTCGACTGATGACTTCAGAAGGCAGTGTGCCGGCAAGTGATCAGCAGCAATCAGAGTACAGCCAAATTTGGGTAGCGGTTGATCAGAAATTGGTAGCTCGTATCGACCTGCAGGATCAGCTCAGAACAGAAAGTCAGAGCCTCATTAGCTGGCTCAAAAAACGTAACCTCAACCTGTGGATGTTATCGGGTGACCATCAGCAAGCAGCCGATAAAATTGGTGAGCAGGTTGGTATTGATCAGGTTATGGCGAGTCTGTTACCTGATCACAAATTACAGGCCATTGAACAGCTGAAGAAAAAATCACATAAAACCTGCATGATCGGCGATGGTATTAACGATGCACCGGCATTAGCCGTAGCGCACTCCAGCATTGCCATGGGAAATGGTACCGATGTCGCCATGAATACCGCCGGCATCACCCTGATGAGACCATCACTAAGTTTGGTTGCCGAGGCAGTGTTGTTAGGCCATAAAACGGTGAATAAAATTCGTCAGAACCTGTTTTGGGCCTTTATCTATAATGTAATCGGTATTCCTTTGGCGGCTTTTGGGCTATTGAGCCCGGTGGTTGCCGGTGCCGCCATGGCGTTTTCCAGCGTGAGCGTCGTGACCAGTTCATTACTGTTATTGAAATGGACACCAAACACCGGCCTGGAAACAAACCCCAATGAGACAGATAAAGGTGGCTTAAAATGAAAATTGGCCAGGCAGCTGAAAAATCCGGACTTCCGGCTAAGACCATTCGTTATTACGAATCCATTGGTCTATTTAAGGGCGGTAGAGACGATAATGGCTACCGAAATTATAAGGATGAAGATATTAGCCAAATGCACTTTCTACAGCGTTCCCGGCAGTTGGGATTCACCTTGGAAGAATGTAAAGACTTGCTCGCTCTATATCAGGATCCACATCGAGCCAGTAGTTCAGTGAAGTCTGTTGCCGAAACACGGCTTCAGCTGATCGATCAACACATAGAACACCTGTTACAAATGAAGACCGTGTTGTCCGGATTGGTAAAACAATGTCCGGGCGATCAGGGAGCTGATTGCATCATACTTGAAGAATTATCTAAATAAGGTTTAAACCAAATACGAAGGAGAATAGAACATGTCAACAACTATAGAACTGATCGTAGAGGGCGCTGGGTGCCAAGGCTGTGTTGATGCCATTGAAGGTGCTTTGAATGGCGCAGAGGGTATTGAGTCCGCAACCTTTGACCTGGAATCTAATATAGCAACCGTAGTAGGTGACCGCTCGGTGGCAGACCTGGTTTCCATCATAGATGAAGCCGGTTACGACGCAGCTGAGAAATAAAAGGGTATATCTTGGTATGACGGCACTACACCGTCATCCTGATATCGGATCGAGCCCGGCATAACAGATTCAGGATCCACCCTGACCCTGACCTTAAAATAGATGCCGGATCGAGCCCGGTATGACGAGGGAGGACCATGCCCGGTATGACGAGGGAGGACCAAGTCCGGCATGAAGAACAATCAGTGGCTCATCACTTGAAGGGTGGCAGTAATGGCATTCATGTTAAGCAGTAGCACCATAAAAATGGAGGCTAATACTAGCCCCAGTGTTGATAGCAGAATCTTATCGGTTAATTTCATGTTACTGCTCCTCTAATGGGTTTGAAGTTGAAAGGTCTAAAAAGGCCTGATACGCGTTAGTTAATTCTTCCGGGGTAAAATCGAGTAAGGACGCTTCGTAAAATATTTTTGGCAGCTTCTCTTCCAAAAAGGTGATTTTTCTGGCCTGATTTACCAGAACAATCGCATTGTCAGCAACGAAGTAACCTACGCCACGCTTATTAAAAATAATGGTTTGTTCCTGAAGCAATGAAAATGATCGCATGACCGTGTTTGGGTTTACCTGCACTAGTGCCGCCACTTCTCTGACTGAGGGTATACGTTCTGATTCCACCCATTTTCGAGACAATATCTGTTCAGACATAAAATCTGCAATCTGAACATAGATCGCTAGATTGGAGTCGAAGTTAATCATACCTCGACCTCCTTTAATCTTAGATAAGACAGTACCCAAAAATAAAGAAAACTACCGTAAAACAGGGCATGAAATCCGAACTTGCTCCAGGAAGGTAGCCACTGCAACGGATTGAAATCGTCTTCCATCATGCTGTTATGAAGCTCATTGTCGCCATTTTGCATACTAAATCCGTTGGAAAACTGGTCCGGTATTAACAACCAGCCAACCCAGGCCGTGTAAATCAACAAACCAACGATGACGATGGCCATCATCGCCGACATCTTCATCACGGAGCTTTTATTAAAATAAATAGCACCAAAGAAGAAAATAGGATGGATCGTCCAATAGCTAGTAAGCAGATCAAAACCGGATGCGCTTAATGGATTGAATATTTCGAAGCCAGTATACCACCCGAGACTGACATGAATTATCTTTACAACCACCGAACCCAGAGTCACCGCAATAATATAAATAATGGGAGCCATAAAAAAACTAACGATAAAATTAGCCAACCATTTCTCTTCAGTAGAGGCGGGCAGCGTTAACCAACCCATGGAGGTTAACGGGTTTTTGAATTCATTAAAGGTGTGTCGTCCGATGACAATCACTGCAACAATTAAAATGCCAAATCCGTACACACCGCCGAGATCTTCGGGCAGACTGTCATCTTTTACTCCGGATAATAAAAACATCAAGGCACATAGCCCAGCGAAAAACAAAGCGCCTAAACGAATCAACCGGGAAGATTCCATAGCATGTTTTAGTGTGATGTAAGTAACCACTCGATTCAGGTTAATATTCAGGTTCATGCGGACTCCTCCTGTTGTGATGAAGACTCGATTGCAGCCAGCAAACCGTCACTGTTGTAATGGAAGGCATTAAACAATAGCTCCAAATCAATATCGATATGGTTATTGAGTGCAGCGGCGACAAGAGACACCTGGGTACCTAAACGAGATTCGCTATAAAGCACGTCATCTTGAGACTCGCCCTGAATTTGAGAAATCGACTCAGTCAGCCGATTAAGATCAACCCAGGTTGATTGGGCGTTGTTCATTAACACCACGGAATCAATAATGGATTCAAGGTCACGAACCTGATGGGTGCTGATTAAAATTGTCTGGTTGTCAGTTTGTGTTTGAATCACCGCGTCCCTAAACGCAGATTTAGATGGAATATCCATACCGTTGGTAGGTTCGTCCATCAAAATCAATGGACATCGTGTCGCTAAGGCAAAGGCCACCAAAAACTTCTTCTTTTGACCAAAAGACATTTCCGACAAAATGTTCTGCCTATCTAACTCAAAACGTTCCAGCAAACTGCTAAAAAGGGGCTGGTCAAACAAGGGGTAGAAGCTGGAAAGCTGTGATGCATATCTGTGTCCACTGATATCAGGCAATTCGAAAGCCTCCGGCACTATGAACATCTGTTGCATCAGCGATAGCGCTCTATCACGTGGTGCATGGTTCAATACCCTGAGTGTACCCGTATTTGAAGCAAAGGCTGGCGTTAACGTGCCGGCAATAAGCCGTAAGAGGGTCGATTTTCCGACACCATTTGCGCCTAGAATACCGACACTGCGCCCTTGTTGAATATTCATCGACAAATTATTGAACACCGACTGGGTTCTTTTTATGCCCGAAGAATAAGCGAACGATAGTGAATCTATTGTAACCATAATCCCCTCTTGTTGATCTAGTGTCTTAGTTTTCTAGTACACTAGATCAATGTTTCAGTAAAAGCAAATCATATTTCAATTATGTCCATATAAAATGTGTAAAAACCCGACAAAAGTGGTGATTCGTGACTAGCTTATGGGTTTATCAAACTTTGTAAG
>Ga0224506_10001113_pt1 | contig 19638 bp, 20 predicted proteins | sample SF_Jan12_sed_USG_2_FD_169108 | JGI IMG/M metagenome (GOLD analysis project Ga0224506, IMG submission 169108) | Sediment microbial communities from San Francisco Bay, California, United States - SF_Jan12_sed_USGS_8_1 | ecosystem: Environmental > Aquatic > Marine > Sediment | place: USA... | reverse complement strand
TGTTTAATAAAAACGATCACCCTTTAATCTTCCTGGGAAAATAATATCAAAAGCGAGCGTTTTTAAATAAAAATTACCTGTAGAAATCCATATCTTAAAACTTAGCAAGAGAAATGCTAAAGATTAGCTCATTTATATTGCAATATTGAAATAATAATGGTCAAGCTATGAGATATGCCCTCTTTTCAAGGAATTTCGCCAATCGTCATGGGAAAAAATTAAAGCCTCTTACCTGAGACTGCATCAAATACCGTAACTTTCTCTACAGAAAATTTCATAAAAGCCCTGCTTCCTGCTTTCAGGTCTTCATTGACCTTTGCCGTCCCCTTAATTTTTACCCTGCCCCACTGAGCATCGACCCAGTTGAATGAGCCTGCTGGTTCAACTAATGAGACGGAGACTTCTACGCTGTCACCGGATGGCTCAACAGAAATGGAAACATCCTCCGGTCTTATTCCCATTATGACCCCTTTTTTAGGCATATCCTCCATTATGGGAGAAAAGATTAACCCGTTACAGTTTACTTCTACAGGCCGAAGATTCTGTAGTGAGCATGTGAGAAAGTTCATGGGAGGACTTCCTATGAAGCCCCCCACGAAGATATTTGCCGGTTTCAAATAGACGTCAAGGGGTTTTCCGCTTTGCTGTATCTCGCCCTGTAAAAGCACCGCTATTTTATCTGAAAGGCTCATCGCTTCACCCTGATCATGAGTGACATAGATTGTAGTGATTTTTAAATCCTGGTGAATCCTTTTCAATTCAGCCCTCATTTCAATCCTGAGCCTTGCATCGAGGTTTGAAAGGGGTTCATCCATAAGAAAAACTTTAGGCTTTCTGATTATCGCCCTTCCAAGAGCAACTCTCTGCCTCTGGCCGCCGGAAAGTTCTTTCGGCTTCCTCTGCTGAAATTCTTCAAGACCAAGTATACCGACTATTCTTTTAACTTCCCTGTCCACTATTTTCGCGTCTAATTTCTTCATTTTCAGAGGAAACGCAATGTTTTCATATACTGTCATGTGGGGATAGAGGGCATAAGTCTGAAATACCATTGCTACATCCCGGTCCTTTGGGGAAAGCTCATTTACCAAGATATTATCAAAATATATCCTGCCCCCGGTGAGTGGTTCGAGCCCGGCGACCATATTGAGAATTGTTGATTTACCGCAACCGCTTGGCCCCACAAAAGTAAAAAATTCCCCATCCTCTATTGTCAGGTCGAGTTCTCTAATTACCATGACATCCTTGAAGCTCTTTTTGACCTTCTCGAATTTTACCTCTGCCATCTTTAACTCTTTATTGCTCCGGCAGTAAGCCCCTCTATAATCCTCCTCTGAAATACAAATACAAGAATTACCAAGGGAACTGTTACTGTAACTGAAGCTGCGGCTATATCTCCCCATGGTATTTCATGGATCCCCTGAAACAGTGCAATTGCAACAGGTATGGTTCTTGAATTTGGTGTAGAGGTAAAGGTCAGGGCAAAAAGAAATTCATTCCATGAAAAGATAAACACCAGTATCGCAGTGGTAAATATTCCAGGTCCTGAAAGGGGCAAGATTATTTTCTGAAACGCCTGAAAGGGGCTGCAGCCGTCAATCCGTGCTGCCAGATATATCTCATCAGGTATTTCCTTGAAGAAATTCGTGAGGATCCATATAGAAAGAGGAAGTGAAAAGGTTGTATAAGTGATGATAAGTGCCCACCACGTATCCCTCAGTCCCAGAGAACGGATGATGATGTAGAGGGGGCTTACCGTTGCTATAGGCGGAAACATCGAAACGGATAATACAAATCCGAGGATTATCGCCTTGTACCGCACCTTCAGCTTTGTGAGTCCGAAGGCACAGAGAGAGCCCACAATGAGCGAAAAAATGGTCGTCGATGCGGCAACAATCGTACTGTTCAGAATAATCCTTGAAAATGGATACCCTTTGAAGATAGAGATATAATGAGCAACGGTCGGTTTTTCAGGCAAGATCGGTGGTATCCTCGTTAACTCATAGTCTGGTTTTAAGCTTGTTATGAATTGCCACAAAAGTGGGCAGAGACAGTACAGGATCGCTATGATGAGTAACAGATAAAAACTTATCCGTTTCGTCATTTAATCCCTCTGCTCAAAAGCTTTATATAAAAAATACTTATGGATCCTATGCAGAGAAAAACAACCACAGAGAGTGTGGAACCGTAACCGAATTGGAGCGTCTGGAAAAGAACTTTATAGGCATATATTGACAGGGTCTCTGTTGTGTTTGCGGGTCCCCCTCCTGTAAGCACATAAACAGCATCAAAGACTCTGAAAGCATCAAGGGTTCTAAAGAGAAGAACAACAAGGATAACCGGCTTCAGGAGGGGTAAAGTAATTCTTTTGAACGTAGTCCAACTCCCGGCTCCATCCACCTTAGCTGCCTGATAAAGTTCGTGGGGTATAACCTGAAGACCTGCCATGAGAAGAATCGCAACAAAGGGCGTTGTCTTCCATACATCCATGAAAATAGCGGCATGTATTGCCCAGAAGGGGCTTCCAAGCCAGTTTATCTTCGATCCGATAATAAAATTTAAGATTCCGAAATCGGTGTTATAGACCCATTCCCACATTCTTGCAGATACCACGGTAGGGATTGCCCAGGGTACAAGAATAACCGCCCTTGTCAGACCCCTTAGCCTGAAGGGCCTGTTGAGGAGTACCGCAATAGAAAGACCAAGGAATAATTCCAGAGAAACAGATGCCACTGTAAAATAAGCGGTATTTTTTAATGCGTTCCAGAACCTGTCATCTCTGAAAAGGAAGAGATAATTTTCGAACCCAACAAATCTTGATATATCAAAGATCAGGAGTCTTCTTTGAAGACTCAGATAAAAAACATACAGGACAGGATAAATCGTAACGCAGGATAACATAATCAGAGCGGGTATAATGAACTTATCCCCTTTTTCTCTGCTATTCATTTCTCCACCTGAAAAATATGCTCTATCTGTCTCTGGGCAGAATTCAACGCCTCCTCCGGTGTCTTTATGCCGGAAAGTGAGGCACTGAATTCAGGCTGTATCACCTGAGTTATCATCATGTAGTAAGGCGTTACGGGTCGTGACCTTACCTTCATGAAGATGTCATGGAGCTGGATTAAAAAAGGTTGTACCCTTATCAAATCTTTATCAAAATATAGGGATTTTCTTGATGGCTTATAACCGACAGTGAGTGCAAGAGCCTTTTGGACCTCCGGTGATGTAAGAAACCTGATTAGTCTTTCTGCCTCTTCAGGATGCCTTGAATTGTTATTGATACCGAGCTGCCATCCACCCAAGGTGGAAGCTGATTCTTTCCCGGGAAAAGACGGGAGCGCGGAAACCCCTACTTTCCCCTTTATGGCTGATCCCTCTCTCTCAAAGATGTTCAATGCGTAAGGCCAATTTCTCATAAAAACAGCCTTTCCATTTCCGAAAATATGTCTTGTTGGCTCCTCTATGGCGGTTATTACAAGTGGAGGCGTAACTCTGTATTTCACGATGAGGTCTCTCATAAACTGGAGTGCAGAGATATTTTCGGAACTGTTCAAAACCAGTTTTTCCTCTTCTAAGATGTCCCCGCCATTGCTCCAGAAATATTCGAGGACATTACAGACCAGACCTTCATATTGCTTCCCCTGCCAGATAAAGCCATACATATCGGGCTCCCGCATGATGATAGATTGGGCGATTGTTACAAGTTCCTGCCATATCTTCGGTGGTGGAAAGCCATATTTCCGTAGTAGGTCTTTCCTGTAATAGAGAACACCCGCATCAATATACCATGGTACCGCATACACTCTCCCCCTGTATGTAACCGCCTGCATCGGACCTGGGAAAAAGTCACTCCTTTCAACATCAGTCAAGAGATGGCTTAAATCTTTTATCCATCTGGCTCGAGCAAATTCAGGAACCCAGATGACATCCATACTTAAGACATCGAACTCAGGACTTTTACCCTCGAGGTTTAAGACATAGAATTGATGTTGTTCGTCTGTCGATGCGGGGAGTACCTCATCTTTAACCTTTATGCCTGGATTTTCTATCTCAAATCTATCTATTATCTGCCTGAAAAGTTCAGGGTCCCCTGCTATCTTCCCATGCTTGAAGACCAAGGTTATAGTGCTTCTGCCCCCTGAATTGTCTCCTTTTTGAGAACAGCTGAGGACTAAAAAAAATAAAAAAAGAAAAAGAAACTTTGCTACTAATTTATAAAACATTATTAAGCTATTTTTTCAACCTTGAGAAGGTTTATTGCTCCGATAACTCCTGCAGCACCATATTATAATTCCAGAATGCTCTTGCCCTTATTTTCTAAGGCGTACCAGATGGATAGATAGTCTCTCACCTGCCTTGTGATGAGAAAATTCTTTCTTACATGTTCTTTGGCTTCATCTCCCATCTTTTTTGCCATCTCCGGATTATTGAGAAGCTGCCTTATTCTGAATGCGGCACCCTCTACAGAATGAACAAGGAAACCCGTAACACCATGGATAATCTGAAGTGGGATTCCTCCTACCGCACCGCCTATTACTGGTTTTCCTTTCCACATTGACTCAGATACGGTGAGACCAAAGCCCTCTTTCAAAGATTTTTGTAAAATTATGGTTGCTATTCTCTGTAGAGCATTTATATCTTTATCACTGAAAGTAGGTAACAGAAGAATGTATATATCAGGGTCATTGGCTGCATACTCTTTTACCTCGTTTAAAACTATTTCTCCTTCTGGATCATCGGTAGCAGGACTTCCTGCAAGGATGAGAATACAATCATTGTATTTATTGACAATTCTAAAAGCTTTTATAACCCCGATAGGGTCTTTAAATCTATCAAATCTCGATACCTGGAGTACAATGGGTCTATCCGTTGGAATCTGGAATTTACTTAGTGTTTCAGTTATCTCTTCATCGGTTAACTCCCTGTTCTTATCACTCACTGGGTCTATGGACGGCGAAACAATGAACTCATCAATAGCCATTGCCTTTGCAAATTTCGCTACAGAAAAAATAGTGGCGTCATATTTTTCGCAATACTGCATGAGATAATCACAAACCTCGTTTTGAGGATTTGACACATCAATATGGCATCGCCACATCCATAACCCGGTTTTTTTAAAAGTAATGAGAGGCGCTGGTTGAGGGTCGTGGATCAATACAGCGTCTGCTTCAAGATTGAGTTTTTCAGCGTTTTTCCTGTTCACTTCGTAATGATATTGCCACATCTTTTTAGTAATTTCCTCCGGATTTCCCTGAAGAGCATTGTGAATTTTCTTCGTTATGTCAAAAAATATTGAATCTCCTTCAATGACTTCCCATCTTGCATCAATTCCGAGTTCCCTGAGTATTGGTATCATTCTCTGTAATATCTCAGCCACTCCACCACCTTCACGGGTTGAATTGATATGGAGAAAAGACCTTTTATTCAGCTTTGCAGCAAACATCTGGAGAAGCAATAAATCACTTTTGGGCGATATTCCTAAATACTGGTTAAACATCGATCAATAACCTCCATATCCTTCCTTACTTCTTCTTCAACCGCTTCTGTTATGTGTTCTCTTATACCTTCCAGGTTATGCATGAATGGATCTATAGCCCTTATCCTTTCTGCCAGCTCTCTCTTCCCAAAGGCATCCTCAATCCACCTTGAAAAGTCATCTATTCCGCCACCAAGACGTATCCTCGCCTCATAGAAATGATAATAGACAGAGCCAGTTTCGACATACTTTATTGCCGTAAGAAACTCAGCAAGATTTTTTGCCCTTATTCCCACAGGAAATATGAGTGTCATAGTCTCATTGAAGCAAAATTCATCTCCAGGCATTGCCTCCCTTGGCTCAGGGAAACTCTTTAGATAGACATCTATTACAGCCAGTAGTTGATTTCTCAAATCATTAATCTCCTTAAAATCATAGGGGTCTATGTTTGAAAGGTGCTCTGACAGTGCCCTTTCTTCAAGGCTCTCACCTGCCCAATGGGCAAAATCATTAGTGTATTCAAGGACATGTCCTTTTATAAAATATTGATAGGTGTGATGGAATATGCATTCGTCACTTACTACCTCTATTACATCTCTAAGTTCTCGCAGATTTTTAGCCTTTTTTCCTGTGGATTTAAGAATGCTTATGCACTGTTTAAATTCAAACGGCTCGATTATTTCTGCCATTCTTTTTCCTCCCTGAGATAAACCGTTCGATGCGGAAATGGTATCTCTATCCCTTCCTCTTTAAATCTCTTGAATATCCTTTTTCTTAATTCATGCTGTGCAAGATATTGATCAACAAAGTCTTGAACCTGACATATAAGAGTGAAGTCAAGGGAACTGTCTCCGAAGCCAGGTATAAACCTCACAAACGGCTCGGGATCGCCGAGCAATCCTGGAATTTCACCAACCGCCTTTTTTGTCTCTTCAACGAGTATCCTTTCAACCTTTTCCGGATCAGAGGAATAACTCACTCCAATTGAAATCAGAAGAGACATCCTTTTCTCCGGCAAATAGTAATTTATAAGAGTGCTCTGTGCGACTTTGCTATTAGGAATCACAACCATGTTATTGGGCAGCATTCTTACTCTTGTCGTTCTCCATGTAATGTCCTCAACATAGCCTTCCTGCCCTGTTTCAAGTTTTATAAAATCTCCAACCCTAATGGATTTTTCCATAAGGATATGGATCCCAGCAAACAAGTTTGCAAGGGTATCCTGAAGTGCAAGGGCAACTGCAAGACCTCCAACACCCAGTGCGGTAATAAGAGGGGTTATTGAAATGCCAAGGACACTAAGCACAATCAACAACCCTATAATGAAGATTGTCCCCTTCAATATCCCATATGCAAGGCCTGTTGTAGGAATAGGAAGGTCTGATTTCTGTATGTAATTTTTAAATAGTTTTCCTGATAGGTTTGCTGTAGCAACAGTAATGGAAAGTATTACAATTACATGAATGGTCTTGCTTAAATAAAATACATATCTCTCCGGGAACTCTGAGATAGCAACTCCGACATAGAGGCCAAGAGCAATACACCAGTACATAGAGGGTGTTTTAAATGCCTTGATTATTATATCGTCAATCCTTGTCTCTGTCTTTTTTGCCCACCTGTGAAGGAGTCTAAAGACAACACCCCGTATTATGAATAGTGTAGAAAAGGATATGAGGGCCACAATTGCAGGGATGAGTATCCTTTTTACATTAATGTCCATCTTTTCCTCCCAAAAACATCACTAAAAATTGGGTTTTAGGAAATTTATTGGAGCCTACTATTTTTGTTTTCTCCTGCAAAAGCAAAAACTGGAGGTATAATTAAAGCGAGTTGCGCATTCATCTCACTTTTTAATCTTATAAATCTCGCTATCAATGGTTTGGGAATCGAAGTCCCTCTTGTCATTTTTACAGCAAGTGGATTAACCGCTTTATTATTAATCCTTATTTCATAATGTAAATGTGGCCCTGTTGAAAGTCCTGTTGTACCTACATAGCCAATAATCTGACCTTGGGTAACTTTAATTCCCTTTGTAATGCCCTTCTCAATTTTCGATAAATGTCCATAATATGTTTTATAGTTATTAGGGTGCTTTATCACTACAAGCTTGCCATACTGCCCTTTGTATCCTGCAAAAGTGACCGTCCCATCACCTATAGCTGAAACGGGCGCACCTGAAGGCGCAGCATAATCAAGCCCATGATGTGGTCGATAAATCTTCAATATTGGATGAAGTCTTTTACCAGTAAACCCTGAACTTATTCTTCTGAAATTCAGGGGTGCTTTTAAAAACGCCTTCTTAAGCAATTTCCCTTCTGCATCATAGTAATCAACTTTTCCATCATATTCAAATCTATACGCATAGTAAATCTCGCCATTATTTAAAAATTCTGCAGAGAGTATTTCTCCATATTTTTTAAATTCTCCATCCAGATAAAAACCTTCAACAACAATTTTAAATGTGTCACCATTCCTAAGGTCTGTTGTGAAATCTATATCCCATGCAAATATATCAGATAGCTGAAGTGCTAACATCAGGTTTTCTTTGCCTTCACCCATAGACAAGATGAGATTATCTTTTATTGTTCCTCCAATATGCTTAATTCTTCTTTCATACTCTACATCTTTCTTTTCTGCACAAAACCCTGATTCATTGCGTTTGATGTTTAAAATTGAATCTTCATTTATCCAATATGTGAAAGAATTTATCTTATTATTCTCGTCTACTATGATTTTATAAGGACGACCAGGATATAATTCCCTTAACTTATGGATATTGGCTGATGCTTCTTTTAAATAAAAAAGCTCTTTTATATCAAGACTATATCTTTTAAAAATATCAAAAAGTGTCTCCCCTCTTGTAATGGTACCACATATCTCTCGATAATCCTTGTCAGGGCATGGAGACTGTTCTGGTTTATCAGTAATGATTAAATTTGTTCTTATTATCAAAAATGCTATTCCCAGTAAAATGACCGCCATAACAGCCTTTCTCATCCATCCTCCTTTCATACACTATAAAAAAGGATACTTTTACTATTTCCTCCTTCACCTTTAATCGCTATGTTTTATAACAAATTTATATCGCCTATAAACCCTTCATACCTTTCTTAATAATTTGCTCATTTCATGCCACAGAAGATCAATTTTGTTGATCGCGGCTGGTAAATCAGTATCTATCTCTGCCTTTGCCCTTTTGAGGGATACTTGAAGTTCTTTGATGGCCTTCTTGTTTTCATCAGAAGCAGTAACTGCTGCCTTTGAAAATAGCTCATCAACAAGGCCAAGCTCAGACCTTGCAGTTCCGACATTTTTAGCCACAAGCTCCACCCTTGCCTTTAGGATATGTCCTCTGATACTTGCCATTGTAGCATCAAACATAATCTTCTGTAATTTAGTCTCAATCTCCTTATTCAAATTATCAATGGCTTCGGCCTGTTTCTTTAAGGCTTCTTCCGTTGCCGCCTTTTGCCTTTCTATTGCTTCAGACTGTCTCTTCAGAGATTCTTCTGTTGCTTCTCCCTGCTTCTTTATTGCCTCATCAGTCTGAGACATGCCCTTCTTAAAAGAATCCCCAAGGGAGTTTACCTTATGATAAATAGCATTTACAGTTTTGATGACCTTCTGGACATCGGCATCAGACTGTAATGGGGCAGCCTTTGTTTCTTCCTCCATTTTTTGAAGTCTTTGCTTCAAATCTTGAACATCGGATTTAAGCCCTGCGGTTTCTTTTTCTATCAAAATTGGAAGACCAAAGTAACCTGCACCTAAAACAATCGCAACTAAAAGTACCACAATTAGTATAGTCTTCATTTTATCCCTCCGTTAGCCGTCTCAAATATATTATTTTCTCTTTGACTTCCCTGTATTTTTTATAGCTATTTTCCTTGATATTGTTTTTGGCTTTCCTTCAAGTTTCGTTATCTGAGACTCAAGCTTTTTGACTCGGGTTACAATTGCTTGCACTTTTTTATCGAGCATAGGATTTTTGAGCTTTGTACTCAGGTCATAGACCTTTCCTCCAAGCTCTGTTATCTCTTTCTGAACTCTTGACTTGAGTTCAAAAATCTTATACTGTTTTTTTCCTTCTTCAGTAAGTTCTTCTGCCTTTTCTCTCACATATGTTGCGCCTTCTTTCACTGCCTCGATACCTTCTTTAATTCCTCTCTGTAAATCTCTTTTTACTTTTTCCCAAAAATTCATTGTTTTCCTCCTTTTGTTGATTTTTCATTTATTATCCTCTTCTACTGCCTCTTTTATCATATTAAGTATATCAGGAATTGCCGATGTCACCCTGTCCCAGCTCGCAATCAAGGGCACGCCGAGCGGGTCATCAGTTATCATTTCTGCTGCCTGTTTTATCCCATTGGTAAATGTCTCGACTGCAAGACTTTCCTCATGCCGATCAAAGAAAAGACTGTTGACAGCAGCATCGTCATCATATCGCTTGAGCATATCCTGTGCTGTTCTCACATATGTTGCGACAAGTGTTTTAAAAAGCCCTTCTGAAAAAACTATTCCTTCTGATGCAAGCGTCCTGAATATTGATTTACATATATCAACACACATTTTATGGAGACCTTTTGTTGCGTCTTCAGGAGAAAGTTCCTGATGTTTATGCTCATAATTCTCTGCAATATCAACCTGACAGACCCTCCTTGGAGAGGTATTCCTATAGACCTCTGCAAGTACTCCTACCTCAAGACCCCAATCACCAGGAATTCTATTTACCCTTGCAAGATCTACATCCATAGAAAACTCACCTGCCAGCGGATACCTGAAGCTGTCAAAAAATACGAGGATGGGTAAATATCCAAAAATCTTCTGGAGCGACCTAATAAGTGGTGTTACAAGGAGCCTTGTCATCCTTCCATGAAGTCTATCAGTTACCCTGCTATAAAAGCCTTTGCAGAAGTCATAATCGAGATTTGGATTTGTTACAGGATAGCATAACCTCGCAAGCATATCCCTGCTATACGTGAGTATATCACAATCATGGAGTGCAATCTCATGAAAAACTTGCTGAGAAAGAATATACCCGTAAGCCATCCATGCTGAACGCCCCTTTCCTGGCTCTCCGATCGGGAGATCAGCTTCTTCTATTGACTTATATATTTCACTTATACGCGGTCCTGTATTCCATATAATTCTTGTTTTCTGTGGGAGAACAGAGAAAAACTCCCTTGCGCGTTTAAATTCTTCTTCTGAGGCAGGGCCAAGGGTCACAACAATTCCTTTGATATACTTCACTTCTTTTAATTCTCTCGCAATTCCCTTCAGTGCATCTCCTTCAAGCTCGCTATAAAGAGATGGTAATACAAGAGCAATTGGCCTGTCCTGAGCATACCATGAAAGCTCTGCTTCGATCTTTTCAAGATTAATCATTCCGAGTTTGTGAAAGGTTGCTACAACACCTGTCTGATAAAAATCTGCCATTTAAACACCTCCTGCAAAAGGCTCGTGCAGGGCGGGAAAAGTCAACGCCCACTAAAAGTATATAAGCTAAAAATCAGTTGGTCAAGAAAAATAGTTCAGCTTTTACTATAATGTGAGTTATGGAGAATAAAACTGGAAGGTTATCCATTGAAATATTCTATGCCTCATTGAATGAGGTTAATCCTTATAACATGGTAAAGTCTTATACAGACACAATTCGTTCAATTTATCAGGACAATACATTTAACAGACTTCTTGTAATAGGATTCGGCAAAGCAGCTTGTTATATGGCAAAGGCTATGGAAGAGCAGTTTAAAAATGTTATTGCTGCAGGAATCGTGATTACAAAACATAGTCACTGTCCTTCTCAATATAGACCCGACAAAATAAAAGTCCTTGAAGCCGGCCATCCTGTGCCGGACGAAAAAGGATTACAAGCCACAGAGGAGATAGTAAAACTCGTGAGCTGTATCGATGAGAAGACATTGATTGTTTGTCTCATCTCAGGCGGTGGTTCCGCTCTTCTTGTCTCTCCTTATAAAGGCATCACTCTTAGTGAGAAGCAAAAGATCACTGAGCTGCTTCTTAAAGCAGGTGCAACTATTGATGAGCTTAATGCAGTGAGAAAACATATTTCGAAGGTAAAGGGAGGAAGACTTGCTGAATTTGCCTATCCTGCAAAGATAATTTCTTTAATCATTTCGGACGTCATTGGTGACAGGTTTGATGTTATTGCATCAGGACCCACATCCCCTGACACAACTACATATAATAAGGCATTAAGTATTTTAGAAAAATATGGATTGATAGAGAAGGTTCCACAATCAATTTTAAGTGTCCTGCATAAAGGTACAAATGGTTCAATCCCGGAAACACCAAAAGAAGGGAACAGAATCTTTGAAAAGGTCGAAAATATAATTATAGGGAATAACAAAAAGGCACTAAATGCAGCAGTAGAAAAAGCAAGGGAACTCGGTCTTGATGCAGAAATTATTTCAACGGAAATTTCTGGTGAGGCAAAGGAAGTTGGCAAATGGCTTGCAAAAAAGGCAATAGAGACCCGTAATGAGTTAAGCGTGAAGCGTAACAAGAAGATTTGTTTAATCTCTGGTGGTGAGACAACTGTCACCGTAAGAAGTAACGGCAAGGGCGGTAGAAATATGGAACTTGCCTTATCGTTTGCTATGGAGATTGAAGGTATTGATGGAATTACACTCCTTTCTGCCGGTACAGATGGAACAGATGGTCCAACAGATGCCGCTGGAGCCATCGTGAACGGAAACACCGTTTCAAAAGCAAAATCTATCGGACTTAATCCTGAGGAATATTTAGAAAATAATGATTCTTATACTTTCTTTAAGAAAATTGATGAACTTTTCGTTACAGGACCAACAGGAACGAATGTAATGGATATTCAGATAGCGGCAATAGAATGAAAAAGCCCATCATTTTCACAGACCTTGATGGAACCCTTTTAGATTATTCCACCTGTTCCTTTGAGCCAGCCTTACCTGCTCTTCAATTGCTTAAAGAAAAGGACATACCCCTTATCATCTGTTCAAGCAAGACGAGAAAAGAGATAGAGTATTATAGAAATAAGCTAAGCAATTCTCATCCATTTATATCTGAAAATGGCGGAGGATTATTTATTCCAAAAGGTTATTTTAAATTTGGACTCCAGAACTCAGAATTTGAGGTTGATGAAGAAAACGACTATCATGTCATTAGACTTGGCACACAATATTCTGAATTAAGAAAAACGATTGAATCTTTACGGAGAGAAGGGTTTGATATTAAAGGCTTCGGTGATATGACCACTGAAGAGGTTGCTGGGATCGCAAACATGAGTGTCGATGAAGCAAGAATGGCAAAAGAGAGGGATTTTGATGAACCTTTTATTATAAAAGACAATGGGAGAGAAACTCAGAGACTTCTTAATTCCATTAAGGCAAAGGGGTTCAATTTTACTCAGGGGAGATTCTTTCATATCCTCGGCAACAGTGATAAAGGTACGGCGGTATCCATTTTAATTAATTTACATAAAAAGAAATTCGGTGAAATTGTAACAATTGCTATTGGTGACAGCCCCAACGACATACCAATGTTTGAAAAGGTTGATTTTCCCATCCTTGTTCAAAAACCAAGTGGGAGTTATGACCCAAGAATAAATGTTCCAAATCTTATCAAGGCAGAAGGTATTGGGCCGGATGGGTGGAATAATGCTGTTATTAAGTCAATACATACATTGCTCTAAACTCTCCTTACCACACATCTTGGATCAGGTGCTTTGATATCGTTATAGATCAATAAACTCACCGCAGGACACCCGCCATGACAGTCTGAAAATACTTCACATCGGGTATTTGTGCAGATATTTTTATCAAATCTTCTGAAAAAATCGAGAATAGGATTGCTCCATATACTTTTGAAATCATCGTTTAATATATTGCCTAGTCTAAATTCGCTGTGCCTGAAAAACAGATAACACGGATATACAGAGCCATCAGGCATGATTGAAAGCTTTATAGTCCCTGCAGGACATCTCACGTGCTGCAGAACTGGGTAGTTTTCGGTGTCAGGGATAAATCCTGAGCAAAACACCCCGTTCACATTATTATATATATCCTTGAGATTATTTAATTCTTTAAGAAATTCATAGAATGGCAGACTGGTTCTTAGGTCATCATCATGTACTGTATCCATAAATAAAAGATAATACTCAATATCTGTTAGTCCAAGATAATGTTGAGCTGATTCCGGGATAATTCGCTTATTTGAACATATACTTTTTAATATTGGTTTATACATAGTGATATATTCATGAAGCTCTTCAGTTATTACATCAGCGTTGAGGGAAACTCCAATTTTTATCAGTTCTCCATTATATTTCTTTGACAGTTTCTCCAATAGAGGAATATTAGAGCCGTTTGTACTTATTGTGGTTTTCAGTTTATTGGTATAAAGGATATCTGTTATCTGGCTGAATCCAGAATGAAGCGTTGGCTCTCCTCCGAGCATATCAATCTCTTCGACTCCACCATCTGAAGCAACAGAGACAATTCTCTCAAAATCTTTTAAATTGACCTCTGTATCTGATGAGATACCTCTGTTGAAACAGAATGTACAATTGAAATTACATTTTAGGGTGGGATAAAACTGAATGTATTGAGGAAAATCAGTGTACAAATAATCATCCAGATAACTTTTTTATTGATCACATTGTACAATATTCACCGTAACTTTGTCATGTCTATTTCAATATATTTCTTCAGTTTTTCTTCAGCCTGCCTGCTCTTCCTCTGAAGCCTTACTGTTTTAAATACTGTCCACTTTTTTAGAGGACGTTGCCAAATCTCAAAAGAAATACCGGGAAACATGAGTATAAGCATAAAGGTTACGCTTAGGGCTATAATATAGCTCAAATTTATTAAAACATTATGTTCCATGTCCCCTCCACTTCATTGATAGTTACTTTATCGATATCAGTTACTTTTACATCCCTTTTTACTGCTGATTTTTCTTTTGCAGCATCATATTCTCTTGCTTCTAAAAAGGTTATAATGACCGTAATATCTTCCAATTTTTTCATTAATTTTTCCATTTCTACTGAAACTAAAAAGCAATATACATACCAGTAGCATAACCGATTGAATTATATTGATATTTTATTTAATATCGGTGTGTGATGCAATTTTAAAATGCACTTGTTTTTTTGAATAAGGAGATATTTTAGTGGAAAAACATTAACCTTATTGATATTAGGTTAACGGTATGTGGTGCAATTTATAAATGCATTCTCTTTGATAGCAAACCAATTAAAGAAAGAATAAACCGGTGAGGCTTATTGTGTTCTTGAACATGTTAAATAAAAGGAAGGATTATTATGGTGCAATTTATATATGCACTTAGAAGGGGACGAAGCGAACCTCTATACTAATGGAATAGCGGTGTTATTTTAAGGTCTTTTATCTTTTTCTGCAGTTGTTGGCGGTATATACCGAGTTTTAGAGCAGCATGAGATATGTTCCAGTTAGATTCATGTAATGCAGATACTATTGTTTCTTTTTCGGTTGTTAAAATCGCATCCTTCAGCTTTGGTATCATTTTTCTTTTTTGAGGGTTTGCCAGTAAAAATGATGGCAAATCAGAAGGTAATATCTCAGGGCTATTTGCTAATGATATTGCGCGCTCAATAATATTTTCAAGCTCTCTTACATTACCAGGATATGAATAGTTCGTCAGGATATTCATGGCATCGTTGGTGATGCCCTTAATCAATAAATCTTTTCTCTTTGCTGCATGCTTTTCTATAAAGTGTTTTACCAGGAGCGGGATGTCATCTTCCCTCTCCCTTAATGACGGAATGTGGATGTTTATGACATTGAGTCTATAAAAAAGGTCTTCCCTGAAAGCGCCTTTAGACATGGCAATCTTTAAGTCTTTATTTGTTGCTGCAATAACTCTCACATCAACCTTTATATGATGCGTCCCTCCTATCCTCATAATTTCGCCTTCTTGAATAACCCTGAGAACTTTAGTCTGAAATAAAGGAGAGACATCTCCAATCTCATCGAAGAATACCGTACCACCATCTGCCAGCTCAAGAATTCCCTTTTTTGTCTGAATTGCACCTGTAAATGCTCCTTTTTCAAAACCGAAAAGCTCTGATTCGAGTAGGGTATCAGGAATAGCACTGCAATTGATAGTCATAAATGATTTTTCACTTCTTGGACTCCAGCGGTGAATTGCCCTTGCAACAAGCTCCTTTCCTGTGCCGCTTTCTCCTGTAATTAATACATTACTCTCACCCGCTGCTGCTTTTTTTATCAAACCAAAAACCTCTTGCATTGGCATACTTGTCCCTAAAATTTCACCAAAGCCGTACTTGTGTTCAAGTATCTTCTTTTTATATCTGCCAATTACATCATTGAAAGCATCAGTAGTCAATGGTTTTTCTAAATAATCTGCCGCACCAAGTTTCATAGCCTCAACAGCTCTTTTTGTATCAGGTTTTGAAAACGTGACCACAGGCATTTGCTGTCTTAATTCTAAAAGTCTGGTTTGCCAGCCTTCGGTATCAAGGTCAAGAAAAGCTATATCATACCCATTAAGCTCGGTAGAGTTATTTCTCAATGAATTGCCCTTTAGTTTTAAATCTTCTGCATGAAGATCAAAACTGTTTGATTTAAATAATGTATATATCTCTTTTGCTTCATCAGAGACAATCAATACATTCAGCATACATTGTCCTTCAATGGGTCACATTTCCTTTGACATCTTCACAACAAACACTGCACAGTGAGAAAGTATAATTACCCTCTCAGCCACACTTCCCATAAAGAGCCTCTCGAAGCCGGTCTTGCCATGGCTTCCGATGACAATAAGGTCTATATCTTTTTGTTTTGCCGTTTCTACTATAGCTTCATAGGGTCTTCCTGCGAGGACAAGACCTGGGATATTCAACCCTTCCTTTTCAGCGAGCTCTTTCACATGCCTCACATTCTTCTCTGCTTCTTTAAGCTCCTCTTCGGCAATAAGCTCTCTCTGCATTTCTGATTGCACAATATCCAGAGGAACTCCCGTTTCAGAGGGTACAACAGAGGTCACAATGAGATTGGCTCCACTACGTTTTGCAATCTCTATAGCCTGAAGTGCTGCAGCTGTACTGTATCGTGAGCCGTCAGTTGCAATGAGGATATTTTCAATTTTATCTTTTGCACTCAGCGGAACCACAAGGACATTACAGGGGGCATGGCCTATAACTTTGGAGGTTACGCTTCCCATAAATAAACCTGCTATTTTTGAGAGACCCCTTCTCGCCATAATTATAGTTGAAAACTTCCCTTCATCAGCTAACCTGACAATCTCATGGGCCGGATCTCCTTCGAGTACGTGTTTTTCTATCTCAACTCCTATTCCCGATCCCTTCAAAATCTTCTCTCCCTCATCTAAAAAAGGCATAACTTCTTTACTGATAAAGTGGTCCCTAATCTTTTTAAAGACATCGCTCTGTTTCAGATTCTCTGCCCTGAAGTCAATATATGATAGATGACGGCTTGAGTATCTTTCTTGAATGACATGCAGCAAGGTAATACCTGAAATGTTACCGCCCATGTAATCTCTCATATGGCCGGTAAACTGTACCGCCCGCTTCGAACGTTCACTTCCATCCAGTGGAAGTAATATCTTTGTGAACGGACTCTGTATATTCATATTCTTTCTCCTCAGATATTAATAGAATATCAACAACCAGACGTTACAGATAGCTACGCTGATGAGCATATAAACAAAAGCATATTTCATAAAAGCAAAGAATTTTATGTGGTGGCCTGCTGCCTCTGCAATACCCATGGTAACCACATTTGCACTCGCCCCTATAATTGTACCATTTCCACCTAAACATGCCCCTAATGCCAGGGCCCACCAGAGGACATTTGACTCTGCACCTGGAATAACCCTGCTAAGATAGGCCACAATCGGGAGCATCGTTGCTGTAAAGGGTATATTATCCACAAAGGCACTCATGATGGCTGATACCCAGAGAATCAGGCAGACAGCTGCCACCAGATTGCCTTGAGATACATTCATTACCCAATCGGCTATCAAGGCAAGGAGCCCTGTCTCCTCTACAGCACCTACAACGATAAAAAGAAATATAAAAAAAAGAAGGGTTGTCCACTCAATATCCTTTTCAATGAGTTCCAGCATCTTCACTTTTTTTGTAAGGACGCCATAGGTAAAGAGAAGTCCAGCCCCGAACAGTGCCGGTATACTTACCTCCATATGCCAGTATCCATGGGTGATAAAAAAAGAAATTACAAGACCCATGACAAAGAGGCCGTACCCGAGAAGGGTCTTATCAGTAATCTTATACTCCTCCTTCAAAAAGGCAATGAACTTATCAATATCTTCTACCTTAGCCCTGGAATAAGCCTTACCGTAAAAAAACTTGTTATAGATAACGAGGGCGACCATCGCAATGATACAGACCAGCGTCAGATTGGTAACAAACTGCATGAATGTGAGGCCGGTATAAGAGCCTATCATGATATTGGGAGGGTCTCCAATGAGGGTTGTTGCGCCGCCTACATTTGATGCCATAATTCCCGGAATAAGAAGCACGAGAGGTGATATCTTCAAAGACAAAGCTATTTCAATAAGCACAGGAGTATAAAGGAGCATTGTTGTCACGTTGTCGAGAAGTGCCGAGGTGATAGCAATAAAAAATATGGAAATAATGGCGAGTATCGAAACCTTCCCCTTCGCAAGTTTAAAGGACATATAGGCACACCACTGGAATACACCGGTATGTTTGAGGACACCGACAATAATCATCATACCCATGAGGAGAAATATGACGTTCATATCTATGGCATGAATAGCCCTCTCGAAGGAGATGATCTGATAGCCAGGATTGAGTGTTCCAAGGGTGTACGTCAATAAAAGCATAATCGCCGCTCCTATCATAGCAGCTATCGTTCTGTGCAGAAGCTCGAAGGAGATGGCAACATAGGCAAGGAGGAAAACTGCAGTTGCAATATAGAAAGCAGGGCCAAGGATTCGTAACATTTCCGCATTCCTGACTGCATAGAAGCTCTGTCCCTTATTACTTTTCTGCGCAAAGTCTTCCTTATTCAGTTCAAGTACAGTCTTACGATAGCTTGCCTTCGAAATTTCAAGCTGTATGTTTGAGGTATCGATCTGATCCGATGGAAGCTTAAAGGCTATATGATAGATTCCATGGGATGAGGTCTCTGTCTCATCAACCCATTTATTCTCGACCACTATTTTCTGTGGTTGACCGTTTACGAGAACTTTAAGATGGGCGGCTTTAACAGGTTCCTTATGGGAATCTAATATAGTCCCTGAGATAAAGAATGTCTCACCTTCTGATATCCCTTCGGAGGCAGAGGATTGCTGACTTCCAGAAAATAAAGATAATGAAAGCAATATTATTGAACAGAAGATCCAGACAACCGGTTTTTTCATATGTCACTCTCCTAAACTGACCTCTTGTTTCATACCATTTACCACGGCATAACATTCTGAGGGCCAGATGTAATTTCCGTCAGGACTATGGATCTGTATCCCTGTTATCAGAGCATAATCGCTCTTTGTTGTATCCACTACTTTATTCAAAACCCGCTCAAGGTCAGACTGAATAACACCTCTGGTTATTTTGGTAAGCTCAATGAGTTCTGGGATATACCCATACGGTATCTCACTCAACAGTCTCCTTTTCATAAGGCTTTCCTCTATATCTTCTTCGTCTATTGAGATGTGAAGTTTCCCCTCATTGAGCTCTTTTAAAAAAAGACACAGGGCCCCACAGGCACTGGATTCTTCTATCCCCTTCCGTTTGCAAAACCCGGCCCTTCCATTTCCATCAATTGCAGTATGAGGTATGACAAAGTAAACATATCGTTCTCTCCCGTCCAACTTTGGTGCATGATGCATTGCAGCAACGAGTCCTGTTTTACCCGCTGTAAACATCCCTGCAAGGCTCGAAAAATTGAACGCTTCTCCCCATGTATATTTGATAAGGCTTCTCAATGATTGAGAGATTTCGTCCCTGCATACACAGACAGCAGCTATGCTATTCTGATCAGTAAACCCATATTTTTTCATTTCATTATAAGTACTTTTCACAAAATCGACTTCTTTAACGACCTTATCAAAATGTCTTTTCAGAATATCTTCAAATCCCATATTACTCTCCATACATA
>Ga0224506_10001112_pt1 | contig 19674 bp, 19 predicted proteins | sample SF_Jan12_sed_USG_2_FD_169108 | JGI IMG/M metagenome (GOLD analysis project Ga0224506, IMG submission 169108) | Sediment microbial communities from San Francisco Bay, California, United States - SF_Jan12_sed_USGS_8_1 | ecosystem: Environmental > Aquatic > Marine > Sediment | place: USA... | reverse complement strand
GTCGGCGGAGCCGCCTCGGCAACTTTTGCAATGACCGGATTAGCTTTGACTCGTGGCTCACTCTCAGGTACTGCGATAGCAAGAGGTAATACCTCGCAGCGACGGATACCAATTCCTTTCAGGCAGTGCTGTTGCCTGTCGCTTAACATCGTTTAAACGTCACCCATCTGCGGGTGGGTTCGCCCGGCGTCACTCATTACCTTATTCAATGCGTTGATATAGGATTTGGCCGAGGCGATAACGATATCGGTATCCGCGCCCTGACCATTGATGATGCGGCCGTCTTTCTCGATACGTACGGTGACTTCACCCTGCGAATCTGTACCGGTGGTGATAGCATTAACGGAGTAAAGCTGCAGGGTAGCACCGGTATTGGCGAGTTTTTCGATGGCTTTAAAGCAGGCGTCTACCGGGCCATCACCCGAGGCTTCGGATTGTTTTTCTTCACCATTTATATTCAATGTGATGGTGGCATTCGGGGTTTCACCGGTTTCGCTGCAAACGCGTAAACTAACGAGTTTGATAGTTTCTTTGTCGGCTTCGATTACCGCTTCGTTAACCAGTGCCAGCAGGTCTTCGTCAAAAATATCGTGCTTCTTGTCGGCCAGGGTTTTAAAGCGGGCAAACACTTCATTGAGTTCTTCTTCGCTGGAAAACTCTATATTTAACTCTGTCATTCTCGACTTGAAAGCGGCACGTCCAGAATGCTTACCGAGAACCAGTTTGTTAGTGGTCCAGCCGACATCCTGAGCGCGCATAATTTCATAGGTCTCGCGAGATTTTAAAACACCATCTTGATGAATGCCTGATTCGTGGGCGAAGGCATTGGCGCCTACAATCGCCTTATTCGGTTGAACGTTAAAACCGGTAATGCCGGCAACCAGTTTGGAGCAGTTCATAATCTGCGTTGTGTCGAGCCGGGTATCGCAGGAGAAAACATCCTGACGAGTGCGTACGGCCATGACGATTTCTTCCAGCGAAGCATTACCGGCGCGTTCGCCCAGACCATTGATGGTGCATTCAACCTGGCGTGCGCCATTAAGAACGGCCGACAGCGAATTGCCCACGGCGAGTCCGAGATCATTGTGGCAATGCACCGAAAAGATAGCTTTGTCGGAATTAGGTATACGTTCGATCAGGTCTTTGATCAGTGCGCCGAACTGGTGCGGGACGTTGTAGCCGACCGTGTCCGGAATATTGATCGTCGTCGCACCTTCGTTGATGACGGCTTCGATGACTCGGCAAAGGAAATCGGGCTCGGAGCGCCCGGCGTCTTCCGGTGAGAACTCTACGTTATCGGTAAACTGACGCGCCATGCGAACTGCCTTCACCGCCGCCTCGACGACTTCGTCCGGGGACATACGGAGTTTTTGCTCCATATGAATAGGCGAGGTAGCGAGAAAGGTGTGAATGCGGCCGGAATTAGCCGGTTTAATTGCAGCACCAGCGCGTTCGATATCAACCTGCTTGGCTCGCGCCAGTCCGCAGACCGTGCTGTCTTTAACGACTTCGGCGACGGCTTTTACTGACTCGAAATCACCATCGCTGGCAATCGGGAAGCCTGCTTCGATAATGTCGACTTTCATCGCTTCCAGTGCGCGGGCGATGCGAATTTTTTCTTCGCGCGTCATTGAAGCGCCGGGGCTTTGTTCGCCGTCGCGTAAAGTGGTGTCGAATACGATTAACCGGTCTTTGCTCATGCTGTTACCTCACAGGCGAAAGATTGAAAAATTATTCTGAGTCTTGCGAATGCCCTTCGCCCGCTTTCAGGCGTTGTCGTTTACGGTTCCAGCGAAACAGGGATACGATCGGCCCGGATGACATATAGACGACAAAAAAGAAAAATAAAACCGTGGAAGCTTCTATCGACAGAAATACAAAAATCAGCATTACTACTAATACCGCAACAAATGGCACTTTCTCACGCATGTCGAGATCTTTGAAACTATAATAGGGGAATCCCGATACCATTAAAGCGCCTGCCAGGGTGGTTAAAAACAGGGCTGGATATTTCACTTCCTCGCCGCTTATACCGTAAGTCTCACATACCCAGATGGCACCCATGACTACCGCAGCAGCAGCAGGGGAGGCCAGACCCTGAAAATACCGCTTGTCAGCAACGCCTATTTGTGTATTGAAACGAGCCAGGCGTAAAGCCGTTGAAGTGGTATAGATAAACGCGGCCAGCCAGCCTAGTTTACCCCAGAAGCTAGAGACATCCGCGAGGTACATCAAAGACCACTGGTACATGACCAGGCCTGGTGCGACACCGAAGGAAACCATGTCCGACAGGCTGTCATATTCAGCACCAAAAGCCGACTGGGTATTGGTCATGCGAGCCACACGGCCATCGAGTCCGTCAAGGATCATGGCGAGGAAAACCACCATTGCAGCAATTTCGAAATTACCTTTCATGGCCGCGATGATGGCGTAGAAACCTGCAAATAAAGCACCAGTGGTAAACAGATTAGGCAGCAGAAAAATGCCCTTTCTGAGGTTTTTTCGGCTAGGTTTCGGGTTGCTGTCGTCCATAGTGTGAAACGGGCAGGCTATTGACCCACCCGTTCTCCAGTTGGTTATATACTAAAGCTAGTTTTTAGATTTATCGACCAGTGCATTGGCGCTTAACCAGGGCATCATGGCACGTAATTTTGCGCCGGTTTGCTCGATTTCATGCGCGGCATTGTTACGTCTCCAGGCTGTCATCGATGGATAGTTTGACTGGCCTTCTGAGATAAATTTCTTGGCATAGTTGCCGTTTTGAATATTTTCCAGACACTCTTTCATCGCCCAGCGGCTTTCTTCGTTGATGATTCGTGGTCCAGTAGTGTATTCGCCAAATTCAGCATTGTTGGAAATTGAGTAATTCATGTTGGCGATGCCGCCTTCGTAAATCAGGTCAACAATCAGCTTGAGCTCGTGTAGGCATTCGAAATAGGCAAGTTCGGGCGCATATCCCGCATCGACCAGAGTTTCAAAGCCAGCCTTCACGAGTTCAATGGTGCCGCCACAGAGTACGGACTGTTCGCCGAACAGGTCGGTCTCGGTTTCGTCTTTAAAAGTGGTTTCGATAATTGCAGTACGACCACCGCCGATGCCGGCAGCATAAGACAGGGCCAGTTCTTTGGCCATGCCGGAAGCGTCTTGCTGAATTGCGATCAAATCAGGAATGCCGCCGCCGTTGACAAATTCGGAACGTACAGTATGCCCCGGTGCTTTTGGTGCAATCATGATGACGTCGAGGTCGGCACGAGGCTCAACTTGATTGTAATGAATGGCGAAACCGTGCGCGAAAGCCATGGCTGCACCTTCCTTGATGTTTGGCTCTATTTCGTTCAGATACAGATCGCGCTGGAACTCGTCAGGTGTGAGAATCATTACCAGGTCGGCCCCGGCTACCGCGTCGGCGGTATTTTTTACTGTTAATCCAGCTGATTCGGCTTTGGCTGCTGTGGCTGAGCCTGCACGCAGGCCGACACAGACATCGACGCCAGAATCTTTCAGGTTATTGGCGTGGGCATGGCCCTGTGAGCCGTAGCCTATGATGGCTACCTTCTTTCCCTGAATGATAGATAAGTCGCAATCTTTATCGTAATAAATATTCATAACACCCTCTTATGTCGGTGGTTTGGTTTAAGTTTTAGAAATGTTTTTTCTGGATTATAAGGTTAAAGCCTTCTCGCCGCGCAGGATACCCATGGAACCAGAACGAACGACCTCAATGACATTGGTTTCGTGCAATGAGTTAATATAGGCATCAAGCTTGTCACCCGAGCCGGTTAACTCGATACAGAAAGTTGTGTCGGTGACATCGATAATACGAGCACGAAAAATATCGGACAGTCGTTTGACTTCGGAACGTTGAGCTTCGCCCTGTGCTTTCACCTTAACGAACATCATCTCGCGTTCGATGAAATTGCCTTCGGTGAAATCCTGTAGTTTGACAACATCAACCAGTTTATTTAATTGCTTGTTGATCTGTTCGATGATGCGATCAGAGCCCGAAGTCACGATAGTCATGCGCGACAGGGTAGGGTCTTCGGTGGTAGCAACGGTGAGTGATTCGATATTGTAGCCGCGCGCTGAAAATAGACCGGAAATACGGGACAAAGCGCCCGATTCATTTTCAACCAGTAGGGAGATAATATGTCGCATTAAACAGTCTCCCCTCTGGCTTTCATGTCCGCCTGTATTTTCTGCTGCAGCGGTGAAAGATCCATCTCGTTGTGCGCCTTACCGGAAGAAATCATCGGGTAAACATTGGCTTCACGGTCGGTCATGATATCGAGGAATACGGTTCGATCTTTCAGTGCAAAGGCTTCTTTCATGGCATCGTGTAAATCTTTCGGGTCTTCGACACGAATACCGACATGCCCATAAGCCTCGGCGAGTTTGACGAAATCAGGCAGGGAGTCCATGTAAACATGTGAGTAGCGTTTTTCGTAGAAAAACTCCTGCCACTGTCGAACCATACCCAGATAGCGGTTGTTCAGGTTAATAATCTTGACCGGTGTATCGTATTGCAGACAGGTAGATAACTCCTGGATACACATCTGGATGCTGCCTTCGCCGGTAACACAGGCCACGTCTTTATCGGGAAAAGCCAGTTTGACGCCCATTGCCGCGGGCAGGCCAAAACCCATAGTGCCTAGTCCGCCCGAATTGATCCAGCGTCTGGGCTCGTCGAACGGGTAAAACTGCGCTGCATACATCTGGTGTTGTCCGACGTCGGATGTGATGTAAGCATCCCCCCCGGTTACTTTGTAAAGTTCTTCAACCGCGGCCTGGGGCTGGATTAAACCAGGCTTGTTTTCATAAGCGTAACTGTTCTGACTTTGCCAGGATTTTATTTTATTCCACCAGGCTTCGAGTGCAGACTTGTCTATCGGTAGCTCGGGCTTGTCGAGTAATACATTCATCGCCGAGAGCACGTCTTTGACATCACCGACAATAGGAATATCGGCATTCACGGTTTTGGAGATTGAGGCTGGATCGATATCGATATGAATAACTTGCGCGTAGGGGCAAAAAGTACTGGTTACGCCGGTAATCCGATCATCAAAACGGGCACCAATCGCGATTAAAACATCGCATTCGTGCATCGCCATATTGGACTCGTAGGTGCCGTGCATACCAAGCATGCCAATGAACTGGGGGTCGGTACCCGGAAATGCACCCAGCCCCATCAGGGTTTGAGTGATGGGGTAACCCAGCTTGCGTACAAATTCACGCAGCTCGTTAGCAGCCTCTGACATGATGACACCGCCCCCGGTGTATATCATCGGACGTTTGGCGCTCAGCAGCAGATCAACCGCGCGTTTTATCTGGCGTGGATGGCCTTTTAGATTAGGGTTGTAAGAGCGCATCTCGACCTTTTCGGGGTAAACGTAAGGGATCTTGATATGCGGTGCAGTAATGTCTTTCGGTATATCGACCACAACCGGGCCGGGGCGACCACTGGTGGCAACAAAGAACGCTTTTTTTAGTGTTTCAGCCAGCTTGTTAAGGTCTTTAACCAGGAAATTGTGTTTTACGCAGGCGCGGGTAACGCCGACGGCATCGACTTCCTGGAAGGCGTCGCTACCGATAGCGTGGCTTGGAACCTGCCCGGTGATCACGACCAAAGGGATAGAGTCCATATAGGCTGTGGCTATACCTGTGACGGCATTAGTTGCACCAGGTCCGGAGGTCACCAGGCAAACGCCGGGCTTTCCGGTGGCGCGGGCATAACCATCAGCCGCATGTGTGGCACCCTGTTCGTGGCGCACCAGGATGTGTTGCAGATCATCCTGTTGGTGTAATGCGTCGTAAATATGTAAAACGGCACCGCCCGGATAGCCGAAAAGGTGTTTGACGCCTTCGTCTTTAAGAAACTGAATGATTATTTCAGAACCCGATAATTCCACTATAAACCTCTAAATTGTTTCCAGTCTGGATTTAAAAAAACCAGATTACTCAGGTATCTGGTTTTAGTTTCTGGATTGTTCGCCAGCAACGCTGGCCGCACACACATCGCCGAACCAGAAATTTTATTATGGTTGTCGCGTAATTGCACTAATTATCATGCGTTTTAAGGTGAAATTGTTGGTTTTAGGCTTTCCCGGGGTGGCAGGTTGGTTTTATGCCCTGGGCAGTTATCAGTTATTCATTTAAGATTTCTGCATCACGAAAGTAAAGCGATTACCTTCGTCGGCGGAATTCAGGAGCGCATTGCCAGTTTGCTTTGAGAAGGCTTCAAAGTCCTTCACTGAGCCCGGGTCGGTCGAGATGATGAGCAATGTCTGTCCCGATTCCATATCGCTCAGGGTTTTCTTGGCGCGTAATATTGGCAGGGGGCAATTGAGGCCCGAGGCATCTAGTTCGTGATCGTATTTGGCCATGATATTTTCCTCTGTATAGGTATTTCTAACTAGACTCTTTATATGCCACGAATATCTAAAAAGCAATAGTTCATGCTGAATCTGTGACTAGCTTAAGGAATAGTCGGGCCGGGTTCCATTGCCAGGGGCAGGCCACTGCCTGACCATTTAACGATGCCGCCACGAAGATTGATGACATTGTGAATGCCCTGCTGGTTGAGGAACCGGCATGCCTGGGCTGCGCGGCTGCCAGTCCTGCAATAAATCACGATCTGTTTTTCTGCTGCGATAAAGAAGTTGAGTTTGAGAGGGATCAGGTGCATTGGTAATGTCATCGCGTCGGGGATAACCCCACGCTCGACCTCTGCCGGGGTGCGGATGTCGATGATTTCGAATTGATGATTGGCTTTTAGTAATTCAGAAAACTCGGTTACGCTAATTTCCTTAATATCCGGCATCTTTTAAAAACTCTTTGGTTGGTGTAGGAAACCAATGGATTAGTTTAATGGTCGAAAAACCACTTGTGTCCTGATCGTAGGCCCCAATATTATGGTGATGTCGGGTATAATTCCAGCAGTATGACTAATCTACGGCCGTTTTTTCAGATTTTGCGCCAATCTTTTAAAGGATTCTATTTCCTGTTTCTGGTGTTCTATTCCATTTATGTCAGCTCAATTGCGCAGGCAGAAGGTGAATTGCCTGATTTAGGTGAAAACTCTGTATTCAATATCGAGCAGGAAGCGGAGATTGGACGACAAGTATATCAGCAGCTATTCGAAAGAGGCCTGATCGAAACCCATCCTTTACTGGATAGGTATATTAATGATCTCGGTGCGAGATTGTTGTCGGTGGTCGACAATCGAGTGAGGGACTATCGCTTCTTTATTATTCGGGACAGTAGCATCAATGCTTTTGCCCTGCCCGGTGGGTATATCGGCGTCAATGCCGGGTTAATTCTCCGTGCTAAAAGTCAGCACCAACTGGCCTCTGTTCTCGCTCACGAAATTGCCCATGTTCGCTTACGTCACGGTATGAAGTTGATGGAAAAGTCGGCTGGTGTGAATAACGCTACTATGTTGACTATCCTTGCAGGATTGCTCGCCGGTGGTGGTTCGGATTTAGGTGCTGCACTGGTTTATGGAGGCACGGCGGGTGGCCAGCAGGCTATGATTAATTACACCCGTGACTTTGAGTACGAGGCCGACAGGATTGGTATATCTTTGCTTCAGGGAGCCGATTTCGATGGTCGGGGTATGGTCGAGTTTTTTACCCTACTGGCTAAAGCGTCGGGTAACACTGGCGTGCAAAATATTGAATATCTTCGTACTCACCCGGTTTCGGATAATCGGATTTCAGAGGCAGAGGCGAGGCTCAGGCCGTATTCAAATCCTTCGTCGGCACCTGATTATTTCCCGTTATTTCAGGATTACCTGTTATATACCAGCAGTGAGAGTCTGGGATTGTCGGGAAGCCGCTTTCGTCAGGCTCTTGCGAAAATCAAATCAGGCAACGAAAGTTCGGCCAGCGAGTTACTTGACACGCTCTATCGGCAGGAAGGTGATAACTCCTGGTATGGCTATGTCTATGCCGAGAACCTGGAGCTCACTGGGCGCCAGAACGAAGCCGAACAGGTTTATCGCCAGCTGTTGGAGATATATCCCGATGACCTCCTTGTTTCGTTAAATCTGATGCGCCTGCTGAAAACCACTGGTCGTATCGATGCAGCGCTGTTAATTGCGCGAAGACTCGAGAATCGCTATCCACAGGACAGGGCGGTTTATTTTGAATTAGTAGGTATTTATCAACAACTGGATGAAGATCTGCTGAAAATGATGGCTCAGGCGGACTATCATCGCCTGTCAGGATATCCTGATCAGGCCATGAGGCTATACAGCAGGATCCTCGGTTCACCGGATATCGACCAGGTCACCGAGTCCAGGGTAAAGGAAAAACTGGCGGAGCTCGATCGCCATCGATCGGGCAAAATGTAAATCCAGTCTGTTTACTGAGTGTCATCTACCCCTATATATATAAGCTTAGATAGTTATATATACCTCTCAATCAATAAAAAGCGGTTAAAAACTTGATATTGCTTCGTGGTGAAGTATTCTTGTTGGTGCTTTAAGAGCCGGTTTTTCCATAATCTGGAACCGTTAAAACTTATTATAATTATATTTTGGAGGATACAGCAGATGAAATTTGGTCTGATTAATATGGTTGCATCTATCGCTCTGATATTTGGTATAGCCTTTAGTTCCACTATTCTCGCGGCGTCACCCGAGCAGATTGCGGAAGGGAAAAAAGTTGCCTTAGATCGAAAAAAAGGTAATTGCCTGTCCTGCCATGCAATGGCGGACGGCGTCTTACCCGGGAATATCGGTCCACCGCTGGTAGCTATGAAAGCTCGCTTCCCCGACATCAGTGTTTTGCGTGCGCAAATTTACGACGCAACAGCTAAAAATCCAAGAACCATAATGCCTCCTTTCGGCAAGCATGGCATCTTAAGTGACAAAGAAATCGATCTGGTCACTGATTTTATTCATAGTCTTTAGGAGTTGATATGAAACGTAGAACATTATTAAAAACCAGTCTGGTGACTGGTGTGATTGCCTCTACTGGTTTATTAATACCAGGCAGGGTGCTGGCAGCTTATCCACAGGCGGCTTTTGAGAGTAAGGAAGTTGACGGTGCGATATCGGCAGCTATGGGTAGTAGCGACTATGCTGATAGCGGTGATATTAAAATTAAAGCACCGGAAATAGCGGAAAATGGTGCGGTAGTACCTATCCAGATCACTTCATCGATAGCAGGCACCGAGAGCATTTCCCTGATCGTAGCCAATAACCCTAGTCCAATGGCTGCCATATTCAACTTACATGGATCTGAGGCCTTTGCTTCCGTACGTGTCAAGATGATAAAGACCAGCGATGTTATTGCTGTCGTCAAGGCTGGTGGCTCGTTACATGCTGCCAGGCAAGAAGTGAAAGTTACCATTGGCGGCTGCGGCGGCTAGCGAGGAGAATTGATTATGGCTAATAGTATTAAAGTACGTGCAAAGGCTAAAGACGGCATTGTCACGGTTAAGGCGTTAATGAGTCATCCTATGGAAACCGGATTGCGTAAAAATTCCAAGACGGGTAAGAAAATTCCTGCGCATTATATAAAGGAAGTGATTGCCAAGGTCGGGGGCAATACTGTCATGGAGGTCTTCTGGGGCACCGCAGTCTCAAAAAATCCATACCTGTCATTTAAATACAGTGGCGGTGAAGGTGATGAGCTGACGATGTCCTGGGTTGATAACCAGGGTGATTCGGGAACAGCGTCAGTGAAAGTTAAGTAGATGTTTTTGATATAACTACTCATATTCTGAGGGGGGTTAACATGCGTAAGTTTTTTTATGCGGCGACAATGGTATTGACGATCTGTTTGACAGGCTCGTTTGCGATCGCTTCAACACCGGCAGAGGAACTGGCGGAATTTCAGCAGTATTATCTGGATAAATTTCCCGATACACCAAAGGAAGATTTTATCAACGGTATTTACTCGATCGATGCGGCATCGCGAGAAACTTTTGATGCCATCGAAGAGTTTGCGCCCTACGAGATTGATGTCGCAAAGGGTGAGGAAATGTATAACAAGCCATTTGCCGATGGTAGTGGTTATGCCAACTGTTTCGCTGAGCCGGGTGTACGTCATCTCTATCCGCAGTTCGATAGCAAGTCAGGAAAAATTGTGACGCTTGAAGGCGCTATCAACGCCTGTCGTAAGGCAGCGGGTGAGAAGCCACTGAAATACAAAAAAGGCGCGATGACCGCACTGACTGCTTATATGGCTTATGAATCGAGAGGTAATATCTTCGATATCAAAATCCCGGATGATGAGCGAGCACTGGCGCAATATAATAGAGGCAAACGGCATTGGTATCAGAAGCGCGGACAACTGAATATGGCCTGTGCTGACTGTCACTTAAATAACGCGGGTAATTATATACGTTCAGAGCGCCTGAGTCCGGCGCTTGGTCATTTGACTCATTTCCCGGTTTACCGAGCCAAGTGGGGCGGTCTGGGGACACCACATCGTCGTATTGCCGGGTGCAATGAGCAGGTCAGAGCCAAGGCATTTAAGGCTCAAAGCGATGAATATAAGGCGCTGGAGTATTTTCTGACTTATATGAGTAATGGCCTGGAGGCCAACGGTCCGGCAACACGAAAATAAATCAGGCTGTTAAGTTGCAAAAAACCGGTCATTTGGCCGGTTTTTTTTTGCCTGATGCTGCAGGATTATCGGGTAAATTGGTTCGCTCTGGATCGAAATTTGTTATTATCCGCGCTCTTTTTTATAGCCGGAACAATGCGTGAATATTAATTTCCAGGCACTGGGCTGTCGATTAAACGAGGCTGAGCTGGAGGGATGGGCGAGTCAGTTTATGAAGCTCGGTCATTCTGTTACCAGTGATAGCGCCGACGCCGATATTGTCGTATTCAATTCATGCGCAGTCACCAGTGAAGCAGATCGTAAGTCTCGTCAACAGATCAATCGATTGCATCGCAACAATCCCAAAGCCAAAATGGTGGTAACCGGTTGTCACGCCAGTTTGAATCCTCAGGTGGTGCAAGATTATCTGGGCGTAGATCTGGTAGTAGGTAATGATGAGAAGGAAGTTCTGGTCGATCGTTTGCTGGAAAATTTTGACATCCCGGTCGAAGAAAATAAGGTCGTGGAGAATTCGCTTTTTTTACGCGGTCGGCATCGAGCATTTATCAAGATTCAGGATGGTTGTCGCTATCGCTGTACCTATTGCATTGTCACTATAGCGCGGGGCGAAGAGCGCAGCCGAAGCGTAGACGAGATTATTTCTGAGATTAGCTTTCTGCACCAGAGTGGCATACAGGAAATTGTTATCACCGGTGTTCACGTCGGGGGCTACGGTAGTGATACTGGTAGCAATCTATATATCCTGCTGAGTGAAATTTTGGCTCGTACCGATATCCCCAGAATCCGGCTGGCTTCTGTAGAGCCCTGGGATTTACCCGATAATTTTTTCGAATTATTCCAGGATGATCGCCTCATGCCGCATATGCATCTACCCATTCAAAGTGGCAGTGATAGCGTTTTAAGACGGATGTCACGGCGTTGCAAAACAGCCGAATTTACCCGCATCGTCGAAAAGGCCCGGTCGGCTATTCCACTGTTTAATATTACCACCGACCTCATTGCAGGCTTTCCGGGAGAATCCGAGCAGGAATGGCAGCAAACCATGAAATACATCGAAAGTGTCGGGTTTGGACATATGCATATTTTTACTTTCTCGCCTCGCGAGGGTACTAAGGCCGCAACCCTGTCCGGTCAGGTAGATAAAGCCACAAAGAAAGCGCGTAGTCGAGAAATGCACGAACTCGCGGCAACACTAAAAAGAAAAGAACTTGAGCGACATATAGGGTCAACCGCATCGGTGCTTTGGGAGCAGGAGCTTAATACGGGTCAATGGCTTGGTTATACGGAGCATTATCATAGGATTACTTCTGATAATGGCGATATTTGTGGTGCATCAACTATTTCATCAGTTGGTATTGATCAGGTGGATACTTCTAGGTTGATGCTGAGGATTTTTAATCGGAAAAGTGGGGTTATGGTTGATTTTCCTGATTAAACAGGTATCTGGGGAGCTAATTACTGCCTTTAGCTTATCTGTCCAGATCGAGTTAGTTCCGAGATTGGTGAATTAATACGCCATCCCACCAACTGGATATCAATACTCGAAATTAAACCAGATTGTTAGGGCTTCAATAACTGATTTCAAATAGTTTTGTGCGTACCTTGAGGAGGGGGTGGTAGCGTCTTCACTGCTGGTATATGTGATGCTGACCCGCCTGCTGCTTCTGAAACAGGTGAGCCGTCCTTTTGCGAAGCTCCGGAGAATATCTACCAGTTTTACTCATAAGGGCAATTCTCTCTAAAGAAATAGACCCTCCGGCAATTCCAGGGCGATTAAGAACGAGACTGAGTTCTTTGGTAACATATCCCTGATACTAAAACACGACCAAATACCGTAAGCTTGTCTTTATCCAGGTAACAGAATTTAAAATATTTGGTGATAACCAAATCTCAACGACTTACTATGACCTCAGAATCACAAAAAAAACAACGTAACTTCTTCCGTCGGAAACGTATTAGGGCAACTGACTTTGAATTCGATCAAAGTCAGAGCATCAAAGATGACATTGCAAGAAAATATAATTTCGAAGGCGATTTGCTCGATATATTTGTAAACAATACGGGGATGCTTGTTTACAAATGGCATCACTATATCCCGATTTACGATAGATACTTTTCTAAGTACCGAGGTACAGAGGTACGATTTTTGGAAATAGGTGTGTCAAAGGGTGGCAGTCTACGAATGTGGCGTAAGTATCTAGGCAAAGATGCGATCATATATGGAATCGATATTGACCCTGATTGTGCTCGATATAATGGTATACATGGAGAAGTCCGTATTGGATCGCAAACTGATCCTGATTTTTTGGCATCGGTGATTAAAGAGATGGGAGGAGTGGATGTGGTTTTGGATGATGGTAGCCACAAAATGGAACATATCCGTACTACGCTCGAAAAAGTCCTTCCGAAGGTAACTGATGAAGGGATATACATGATAGAAGACCTCCATACTTCCTACTGGCCAAATTATGGGGGTGGGCACGCATCAAAAAAGAATTTTTTTAATTTGGTGAGGCTATTAATTGATGATATACACCATTGGTATCACAACAAAGGGATAAGACTTCCGAAAGTATCCAGCCACTGTCGCTCGGTTCATATCTATGACTCTATAGTCGTTTTCGAGAAAGGTGAAATGATACGCCCAACCAATTCACAGATTATTTGAACCGATTAACGGTTCATCTATTTTTTTCGTTTCTTTTTAATATGGTAAAAACCCATTTCATTTACTTCACCTTGAATAATAGCTTGCGTCTTAATCGACTGATAACTAAGTTTTTTAGAAAAAATATTCCCCCAAAACAATTCTGGGCACCTTGACCCTCGTTTATCTTTGGGCAAATTTCGTTCTGCAATTGGTATTTCCAGATTGTCCAGGTCCAATGCTTGAATAGCAGAGGGCTTAAAAATAAGACAATCGATAGCAACATAACAACTGTCTTTAACAACGTAATTGGGGTGAATAATTTCTCTAAATATAACATCTTTTCCACTAGTTAAATGTGACTCGAAAATTTCTTTAGATTTAATATAAACATCGTCGTGAGAATAGACGACAAAATTTGGCGCCTCATTCAATTGGGATAAATGCTTTGAAACCAATTTGAGAGTGGCGGCTAAAGAGTAAGTGCAGCCAATTTTATGGCCGAGTTTCTTCGGGTGATTAATTATATTCGGCCCAAACTCTTCTTCCGTCAAAGTCAATCCGTCAGAAAACAAGAAAAATTCTGAATCTGGATACATCGATTTTGAATTTGAAATATTTTCTTTCAGTAATGCCAGATCTAGATGGGTGTTGTGACAAAAATATATTTTCATAAAAAGCTCAAAATAACCTGATTTAATTAATAAAAGCCCGCCTCGCCCCCTCGAATTCCTGATAATGAGAATGATTAATTAAAAGGCAGGAGAGGCCCGACTCTCCATTGTCCTTAGGTGATTTTATATTAACATTTTCTTTGGCTTACTCAATGAGTTTGCTATGATGATGGCCTTGCTGACCAGTCTTGATGGTCGCATTCAATTCATAATAGCCTCAAATACACTTCCAAAACCATGCGCGGACACCACAATAAAACTATCAAACAAAGACTAAAATGGTGGTGGAGCACCCGGGTACTTGGTCTATTCAACATGCGCTTGAAACGGCTGTTTACGCCAGATTCAAACCCTCCGAAGCGAGTATTTGAATTTGAGAGATTAGCGCCGCCATTATCAGACCCGGATAAAGACGGGATAACAGTTATCCTGACAGCCTATCGCAGGGTTGAATATTTAGCGGAACAGATTAAAGCTATTCGAGCCCAGTCTCTGCCGCCCACAGAAATATGGGTATGGACCAATGCGAGTCCAGATCAGCTGGTGGATATTTCTCTTCTGGCAGACAGGGTGGTCGTCTCGAATACCAACTGGCTATTTTGGGGGCGGTTTGCTCTTGGCAATTTGGCAAGAACCGGATTTGTCGCATTCTTCGACGATGATACTCTCCCACAACCGCGCTGGTTCGAAAATTGTCTTAACACTATATCGCAAGGAACCGATGGGATCCTGGGTGGCTCGGGAGTACTGCTTCCTGTCGAAGGTGGTTACTCGAGTAAAAACAAGGCAGGGTGGAATGGAAGGCATCTTGATGAAGTGTCTGAAGTTGACCTGGTAGGGCATGCCTGGTTTATGCGCAAAGAATACCTGCAATTTATGTGGCGTGAGGAACCGTGCTCATGGGAGAACGGTGAGGATATTCACCTAAGCTATATGGCACTTAAGCATGGTGATATCAAAACCTACGTGCCTCCCCATCCTGAGAGCGATGAGTCGTTATGGAGCTGTCGCCCAGATTTCGGTAAGGTCGTTGGACGTAAAAAAGTGGCGACTTTTAAAACTAAAGACCATCGAACAACCCGCTCAAATATTGTTGATAATTATAGGAAAGATGGTTGGGTAATTGTTGAGGAAAAACAGGCGGCCGCTACAAAATCATTCGCTGGAGACCTGATTAAGTTCAATGAAAAACTAAGGCGGGGAGATAACTTCTCTTTTGTCAGATTCGGCGATGGTGAGATGATAGTTATCAACGGTGAAGGCATTAATCTTTCGGAAAAGTGTAATGGTGAGCATAAATATACTCCGAATGATCTGGTCGACGAAAAGCATCGTCAAATTCTGGCTGACTCCCTTACCTACGATAACGATCAATATTTCGTCGGCTTACCCTGTAGTTGCTGTGTGGGCGAGGAAAAATGCCATCGAATAAGGCAGCAGTCCCAGCAAAGCGAAGAAAGGTTAACCTGGGCTAATCTTTTCGTGAATGCTAACTATTCTATTTTTCTCGAACAAACGATACCCATAATTCAGTCAAAAAAAGTCAATATCATTTGCCACGAAAAAGCACAGATAGAAGATCTGCCGTTTGAAATTAGCAAAGATTTCCGAATAGGATCAAATGCCTGGGTCAACAACTATCAGGAAGCGTTAAAAGACACACAAGAATATATTGAATCTAATAAAATCGAAAACGAAGTGTTTATATTCTGCGCGGGGGTGTTAAGTAACATGTTAATATATCAGTTAACCCGTATGCATCCTGATAATACCTATCTTGACCTGGGATCCGTGTTTGATGTAACAATGGGTCTGGGGCAAACACGTAAATACCTGAAGGGTAGTAAAAGGCGGCTAAAGAAAGTTTGCGTCTGGTAATGATGTTACCGATGCGGCCTTTGAGTTATCCGCTACCCAGCGAACTATTAATATAATGAAATACAAAATTCTATCCGTATTCGGGACAAGACCTGAAGCGATTAAAATGGCTCCACTCATTAAAAGCATAATGGCTGACTCGCAAATTGACTCATATACATGTGTAACCGCTCAGCACAGGGAGATGCTTGATCAAGTGCTGGATCTATTTGAAATCACCCCGGACTTTGATTTGAATATTATGAAATCTGGTCAGGATCTCACACACATAACCTCGGCAGTACTGCAAAAGCTGATGCCGGTTCTACAAGAACTCAAACCAGATCGAGTTCTAGTGCACGGAGATACTACTACCACAATGGCTGCCGCGATGGCCGCCTTTTATCAGCATATACCCGTTGGGCATGTTGAAGCCGGACTACGTACGGGGAATATCAAGTCCCCCTGGCCGGAAGAAATGAATCGAAAAGTAGTGACTTCGCTAGCCGATATCCATTTCGCACCGACTCGTCAAGCTTATGCTAATTTGATAGGAGAGAACGTAACCCCGGAAAGTATCGTCGTAACCGGAAACACGGTGGTCGATGCCACACTAATGATCTCGGAGTTACTTAATTCGGACACAGAAATGCAAAGCAAGTATGCTGACCAGTTTTCCTTTATCGAAAAGGATAAGAAACTTATCCTGGTAACAGCGCATCGACGCGAAAATATAGGATCAGGAATAGAGGGGATTTGCACAGCAATAATGCAGCTGGCAAGTAGAGGCGATGTACAAGTAGTTTATTCCGTACACCCCAATCCCAGAGTCAGGGAGCCCGTTACAAAAGTCCTGGGTAATATTAATAATGTCAAGCTACTAGATCCTTTGGATTATTTGCCATTTATCTATTTAATGAATCGGTCGCATATTATTCTTACCGACTCCGGCGGTATTCAGGAGGAAGCTCCTTCGCTGGGTAAACCTGTTCTTGTGATGCGTGATACGACGGAACGACCAGAAGCAGTTGACGCTGGAACAGTGAAACTCGTGGGAACAGATTCAGCGACCATCGTTGACTCGGTAACAGCTTTGTTAGAAAACCACAGTGAATATCAACGAATGGCCTACGCTCACAACCCTTATGGTGATGGTCACGCTTCAGAGAAAATTGTTGATTTCCTCAATAAACTCCATTTACATTAATCGAAATTCCTAGCTATGGTCGAAATCTCTTCTATGCCAGAGTGGCTCGCCGCGCTACACAATTATTTTTTCCGCTTTGCTGACCGAATAATACCCTCGAAATGGTTCCTGTCGCATTTGCCTTCAACTGACGAAAGGACTTCCTATACCGGTCGGCTATCAATTGAAATCGTTAGCCACTGCTGGAATTATTCTCATTTGCTGGCCTATAACCTCAGTTCACTGGTCAATTACCCACCGCAGAATATCGATGTCACTATGACCGTATTCCACTCTCTAGAGGATCAGAATACCGTCAATATGCTCGAGTACTTTTCTACATTTAAGGTTCCTGGAGTAAAGTGGAACTGGCAGCAATTGCCGACTGAGCAGCTACTAAGAAGAGCAATAGGTCGTAATAAGGCCGCGCTCGAAACCAAAGCGGACTGGATCTGGTACATTGATTGTGACCTGATTTTCCACCAGGGCTGTCTCGACTCGCTAGCTTCATCTTTACAAGGTAGAAAGGATGCTTTGCTATACCCGAAATCGGAATACATCACCTCGCTCCTGGAAGATGAAAACCCGATTTTAAATAATGGCCAGAATCCGAAGCTTATCGATATTGATCCGTCTATATTCCATATCAGATATATCCCAAGAGCCGTTGGCGCGTATCAAATTACCCATGGAGACATCGCCAGGGCCTGCGGATATTGTAATAATATTCGGGTCTATCAGACTCCGACGCGAATATGGCGTAAAACCTATGAGGATCGAACTTATCGATGGCTACTGGGAACCCAGGGAACAACCATAGACGTTCCTGGCATTTATAGAATTCGTCATGTGTCCAAAGGGCGTTACATTAAAGGGAGCTTTTGGTCAAAAGTTCGGAGCTTTGTGCGTATGACTGAATCGAAGTTAGATGAAAAGCGTTCAGGAAAGGCAGGCCAGGAATAAATTTTCGAAATATCGTAATACATAGCGTCATTCGAATTTTTGGTGCTAGACAAAAAAGAATCCCGGATACTTATGAGTTATAAAAACGAGTCCGCAGGATGCTACATCCTACAGGATGAAAACGTCATCGAGAAACTCGAATGCAAACATTTCGAGGCGGGCTACTGGCAGGACAAGCCGGGTTTCAGTTTAGTCGATGGCGGGCGTGGTGGCAGCGTAAAGATTAGAATTGGTAATCAGACCGCTATATTAAGGCAATATAGACGCGGTGGATTGGTGACGCATATTTCGAAGGATTGCTATCTCTGGTTAGGCAGGAAAGGTTCACGTCCCTGGCGAGAGTGGCACTTATTGCAGCAGGCTAGCCAGGCGGGCTTACCAGTAGCGAAACCATTAGGTGCCTGTGTCTGGAAAAGAGGTTTGCTATATCGTGCAGCTATTATGACGGCTTATCTAGAAGGCACAGATACGCTGGCTGAGCGGCTGGTTCACTCGCCGATTGATCGCGATACCTGGTTTCGACTCGGGTCATTGTTGAAAAAAATGCAGTCGCTTGGTTTTCGTCATGCCGATTTAAATGCCAATAATTTGCTTATCGATCAGGACTCGAAGTTTTATATTATCGATTTTGATAAAGGGCGGATAATGAAAAAGCTGGATAACTGGCAATGGGCTCCCCTGTATCGTCTGCAACGTTCGCTGGTAAAAATAGATCGACAGCAAACGCTGCACTATGGTGACCAGGACTGGCAGGCGCTTATGGATGGTTATCAGTCCAGCTTATAAATAGGGTCTTATCTCAGCGAGATAGCGCTCAGGCATATTGTCGCTTTGTTGTACCTGGATTCGGGCTTTGTCGGCCAGCTCCCGCGCATATTCCGGGTTAGCCAGCAGGTATTCAATCTGTTGCCAGCAATCCTGCATATCAGCCACCTGAATAATTCCATCAGAGAGCGCATCAATATCCTGACGAATATTGCTATCTGATGGGCCGGTGATAATTGTACAACCCAGGTTCGCCGGTTCGATCAAATTATGACCGCCGGTTTGATTGAAGGAACCACCCATAATGACGATTTCTGCATGGGCCATGAAGGCCTTTAATTCACCGAGGGTATCCGCCAGGTAAACCTCTGTCCGGTCTGTGATTACCTGTTCATCACTGCGGACTGCGAAATTAATATCTAAATCAGTTAATTGTTTTTGAATGCTCCGGCTGCGGGTCGGATGCCTTGGCGCGATGACTATCAGTTTATCTTGCCTGTCTGTTGGTCGCTGTTTTATAAACTGAAGTTCTTCGTCTTCATGGCTCGAAGCCAATAGCAGGTAATCACGCTCGACTAGCCCGGGTAGATTTTCTGTGTTACCAGAATGGGATTTGAGGTTGCCGATAATTTTAATTTGTTCAGAGTCAGCCCCCAGACCAATTAAGTTATCACGGTCCTGTTCATTTCGGGTTAAAAACAAGCCTATATTTGCCAGGCATCTACGCAGCAAATAGCGGACATAGATTGGCGCCTGGACAGATTTATCCGATAGTCTGGCGTTAACCTGGACAATCGGTACGCCATTTTTCGCAGTCTGATATAAAAGCTCCGGCCAAAGCTCTGTCTCCATGAGTAAGCAAAGTTTGATCCTGTGTTGGTTAACAAAGCGCCGACAAAAAACAAAAAAATCGACCGGGATGATTCCAGGCTCAACAGCAGATGAAAAATTACTTTTTATCGCCTGATAACCCGTGGCAGTAAAGCTGGTAAACAGGATCGGCTCTCC
>Ga0224506_10001111_pt1 | contig 19687 bp, 19 predicted proteins | sample SF_Jan12_sed_USG_2_FD_169108 | JGI IMG/M metagenome (GOLD analysis project Ga0224506, IMG submission 169108) | Sediment microbial communities from San Francisco Bay, California, United States - SF_Jan12_sed_USGS_8_1 | ecosystem: Environmental > Aquatic > Marine > Sediment | place: USA... | reverse complement strand
ATCCAGAAACATACTGATTATGCTGACGGCTGAGCTTAACGAGATCAACAGCATGGGCTGGCTATTACCAGCGAATTTGGCGATTTTAATGGCCAGAAATTCAAAGCCACCAGTAGGACGCAACAGGACAACGACCATCATCATGCCCATTAACAAAAACATTGTATTGGCATCCAAAGCCATGACTGCGTCGGCCTGGGAGTAGAAGCCATTCCAGGTGCCAATACCGATCATCACCACAGCACCGACTATTGCAGCATTGGTTCTATGAATGACTTCACTAAAGATGAGAATGTATGCCGCGATTAACGTGGCACCAGCGATCCACATGTCAGCATTCATTTGTAGCTCTATAAGATGGTTTGTAGCTTCCATATTGTAATCCCTAATAGGAATCAGATTGTATTCAATAACCAACGTTTTGTAACCCGGTGTTAATTATTGGGTTTCCTTATTTTTACCGTTTTTGAATAAGCCCTTATGAGACTTATTTTTGACCATCATCGCTGGTATTGCGGCTCCGGTCATTACTTTCGTCCAGCAACTCTTTGACAACATCTGATCGGGTAATAATTCCCTGATACTGTCGATCATCAACGACAAACAGATAACTGGAGTTATATTTTTCCATGCGAGCCAATGCCTGGGAAATGGGTGAATACGAACGCACCATGGCGATATCTGTTAGCAAGAAATCATCAACGGTTAGCGCTAGACAGGTATCAACGTGATCATCTTCCAGTAGTCCTGGTTTGTGTTCATCGCCCATAAGATGAGCGACGTCACTAACATGAGACGGAATAAAATTTTGTTTAACAACGTGGCGTAATGAAAGCCGACCGATAATGTCTCCGTGTTCATCGACAAAAGGCATTCCGGGAATATCATATTCAACACAAAAATCGAAAAACTGTGCAACCGTCAAACCATAGGTGGCAACCGGGGTGAGTTTTGCAATTTGATCTAGAGTCATGTCGCTGTCCTGCTAACGTGATTCACAAATACCTTGGTTTACATCTGTTATTTAAGTTAGCACAGTAGGTTCATTCTGCATGCCTGACTGAAAAAAAAGCGACTACTTGCCAATTTTGGGCGATATTGATGAGCAAATTACCGATTACTTCACTGTCGCTTAATATCAGTCGGATGACTTTCTCATTTAGAGTCTTTGGGTTAAACCGCATTAAAATGTCTGCACTGGTAAGATCTTTTTAGGCGGTCGGTCAGAAAAGCAGTATATTGTGATATGAAAAAAGTCGGTTAAACTTTATAGTTATTTTAAATTTTTGACTCCAGTGTATGGCCTGGATACTTACTTGGGTGCAAGTCACCAAAGTGTTCTTCGATAACTAACCGGAAAAATAAGCAGTTCTTATGCAACCATTTAATGCTCAATTTACACTATCTCGTGATTACCTTGGCGAGTGTTTTGACCAGACGCTACCCTATGGAAAAAACGCCATACCCAATTATTGGTTTCCAATATTGATGCTTGCCGGGGGGCTGGGATTATTAAATCTGACAGAACAGTCCAAAATTCTCGGCGGCATGTTAGTCGCTTTGGCACTGCTTGAACTGGCTCATATTCGATATAAAAGAGCCTGGTGGTTAACACGACAAATGTGGGGGTCAAGTGCTAACAGTGTGGTAACACTAATCGTTGATGATCATGGGATTCAAACAGAAAGCATGCACTCACAAACCAGACTCGAATGGTCAGATATTAAACAGATTATTGAAACAGAATTAGGACTCATACTGGTGACTCAATCGGGAGGCCAGCAATATTTATCAAAATCCGTTTTCTCAACTGAAATGATCGACACCCTGATGTTGGTGAACAAAAAAGATATTAACAAAACAATTTAGTTGTTAATTTTTCTGCAAACGGACAACCGTACCTTGTGGTAGGCCACTGGCAGTAATTATTGGATGGAAATAAAAACATCCACCCACTAAGCTTCCATGCATTTGGCAGTGTACGTTCTAGCGCATTAGGTAATGAGGGGCCCATACCTCTTGCGTTATCTCCTACTTGGGTGCAGATAGCGGTGCACATTTGTATCTTTATTCCCTTTTCCATCTCTAACCCTGAGTGACTTTAGAAACCCTTACATCTAGCAGTTTTCAACAGCAGCAGAAACAAGCAAAAAACCGCGCGCGCGGTTATTGCTTGCAGTTGTTATTGACAGGTTCGGTTGAATGGCAGATGCTGAATGGCATTGAGAGGAATATCAAAGAAACATGACACCGGATTATGCCGCACCACAAAAAACCGCGGATGCGGTGAAATAAACTGTTATGAGCTACTAAATAAAGGAGTATTTTAGATGTCTGGAGAAATTGTAGATCAGAAAAATGATGAAACGGGAATAGTTAGGATCGCGGATCAGCCCGTCAGCATGAAAGTAGTCCAAAGTATCTATAACGAGATTACTGGGAAAACTGAAAAGATTGGAAGGTCACTGAGTGACGACCACGATATTGATCTCGGCGCATTGAAGCAACTGAACCACAAAATTAATCAGATACTCGAACAGTATAATGTCGTCGGCAAAAATTGCTCAGTCACTTTATTTCACGTGGATGATTGCAAAAATCAATATAGCTCTTTTGAGAGATTTGAACTGTATGACTCAAGCTCAATGAGCCCTTGTGAAAATGTACAGTTGAAATACAACTTTTTAATCGTTCTACCAGAAACAAAACAACCGCAGTCTTATAAGATAACTGTCAATCTCCACTCACGGGTTGCTCTAAAGCAAAAAGCTGAATCTGAACACGGAATAAGCCGAAGAATCATAAGAATGGTCTCTAGGCGAACGGGGCAATACGACATCGAATACGTTGATTACACTGTTGCCAGAAATTTCCAAACAGCAATAGATCAGTGGTATTCGTCCGTAGTAAAAGGCAAGGAAAGCAAGATAATCCAGTCTCTTCAAGACAAGTCAGAACATTTTGATTCTATATTTAGAATACTTACAGTTGCAATCTTGTCTATTGCTATTTTTGAAAACGCGGCGAGTCTAATTGGAGAGTCACCGACGCTTCAATCAGTATTTTTAGCAGGACTATTTAGCTTCAGCTCAATATATCTCCTAGGAATGATAGCGTTCAAACTTGGATCATTTGCTGAAAGATCGATTGACGGGCATCAGGCAATATCGGGGCTTAGGTTAAACATAGGAGATAAAAAGGCATTTGAAAGTTTCACTAACTCCAATTCAAAGAGCCTAAAAGGTGCGGTTTGGTCTGCTGCCCTAGTCGTAGCTATAAATGTATTTTCTACGTACATTTCATCACTTTTGGCCTTTGGCTCATAACAAGTCACTACACTCGGAAATTTTACTCGCTTCGCTCCTAAAATTCCGGTGAGCGAGGCGTTATACATAAAGTTGTAATTGATGAGTTTCATGGTAAATATGAGAAGAAAATGAGAATAAGCCAATTTCAAAAATACTCACAAAAAGAAAACACTGTTACGAACAATGTTTTATTGATGCTCTCTAGGTTGAATGATCTAAATGTTAGTTATTATAAATCAATAATTGAGCGTTCAAATGAAGGAAGTATTCGGCAGAACTATTATCCTCAACCTATTTTCACACAACAGGTTGGTATGGGAAAAGGAATAATTGATGGTCATATTGAGGTAAAACCATCAAAGATAGTCATTGAAACTAAATTGAACAGCAAGGAATTCATTGGAAAGTTAATTAAATATGGAGAAGTGTTTAATGAAAATAGCCAAAATCAACTATGGCATTTAAGCTCACTCAAATTCGATGAAGATGAAGTTGTTGAAATAAATAAAAAGCTAAAAAAATCATATCCAAACTTAAACATTCAATTTATTAACTTATTGTTTAATGATTTGATTGAGAATTTAGCAGGTATTTACGAAGAAAATACACATGATATGGAACTGCGCTTACTTCTTGATGATTTTAGTGGTTACTGTATTGGGAGTGGTTTGATTTCTAATGAAGAATATAAATTATTATTCGTGCCTACAGGTTTTTCATATGGTTGGAACAAAAAACACAAAATATACTATTGTCCAACTAATTGGCACAGCCAGAAGTTTAAATTCTTCGGCTTATATAATAGCAAGTCTGTAAGGACAATATCTGAAATCGAGACGATAATAATTGCAGATTATGATTCTAATACAGACTCATTGGATATTCATAGTAAAGGACATACAAGTAAACAAAAAGAACGTCTGCAAAAAGGATTGTTTGAATTAGGCGAAGATCATTCTGGATTAAAATACTACCTCCTCCCAGAAAATACTACCTATGAAACTGATTTTAAAAAAACATCTCACGGAGGAATTCAAGGTTACAGATACAAAGATATTAGAGATTACTTAACTCTTAATGACTACAATGACCTGAAATTAATGGCTGAAGAATTAAGAAAAGCAACGTGGAAATAGAAAATGTATAACAAGTCGTTCAACGCGGAAGCGTAAACGGCTGCCATCGTTTTTGCAGAAGGGAAAAAGCGCAAAATAATATCAACCTACGCTCCGGTTAACGAGGCGTTAGCTTCTAATTCAAGGAATGAACATGAAACTAGAATCGGTAAGAATTAAAAAATTCCGTACATTCAACGACGAAACGGTATATTTCGACGATTATAACTGCTTCGTTGGTCCTAATGGTGCTGGAAAATCGACGGTATTAAACGCCTTGAATGTATTTTTTCGACAATATAAAGATTCAAAAACAGATTTAAGTAAACTCTCTATTGATGACTTTCACCATAAAACAACGGAAGTACCAATATCAATCACGGTAACTTTCAAAGACCTATCCGAACAGGCTAAAGAAGATCTATCTGACTATGTTAGACAGGACAAGTTAGTTGTTACAGCCAAGGCAGAATATGATGAAGGCACTGAAAGAGCTGAAGTAAAGCAGTACGGTAATCGGCTCGGTATGACTGAGTTTAAAGTTTGGTTTGAGGCCGAAAAATCAAAGAAGCCAGTAAAAGAGCTAAAAGAAATATTTGGAACTTTAAAGGATAAGTGGCCAGATATATCATCAGCAAGCTCAAAAGCCGATATGGCGGCAGCGCTTAATGCTTTTGAAGCTTCCCATCCAGAAAGTTGCAGCCTTATCCCTAGCGAAGATCAGTTTTACGGCGTCTCAAAGGGTGCGAATAGGCTTGCGTCCCATTTACAGTGGGTTTTCGTATCAGCATCGAAAGACTTTTCAGAGGAAGCAGAAGAAAATAAAAATTCAGCGCTTGGTCAGCTTCTTTCAAGAGCCATTCGAGCAAAGGTAAATTTCGCAGAAAAAGTTAATGGGTTACGAGATAATCTAAAACAAAGTTACCAAAAAATGCTTGAAGAAGAGCAAGTGGTGCTTTCAAGTATATCTGAGTCACTTGAAACCAAGTTAAAGCTATGGGCAAATCCAAGCGCAACCGCAAAAGTGCTTTGGAAAAATGATGCAGAAAAATCTATTAAAATTGAAGAGCCATTTGCTCACATTCAGTTAGGAGAAAAAGGCTTCGAAAGTGAACTTGCTCGATTTGGGCATGGTATGCAGAGATCATACCTTTTGACCCTCCTGCAAGAGCTTGCAGATATAGAAGTTGAAAACGCCCCAACCCTGATTATGGCGATTGAAGAACCGGAATTATTCCAACATCCTCCGCAATCCAGATACTTATCAGAAGTTTTACAAGAACTTGCAAATGACCACTCTCAAATCATTGTGTGCTCGCACAGCCCGTACTTCATACCTGGTGATGACTTTCACAATGTACGAATGGTAAGAGAAGTTGGTTCTCCTTCTTTTACGACTGTCACATCACTAAAATACGAGGATCTTGCCAAAGAACTAACAGACGCTGGTGAAAAACCAGTTAAAGAAAGTGGAATGATTGCGAAGCTGTACCCTACATTGCGCCCTGAAATCAGTGAAATGTTTTTTAGCAAGAAATTAATATTAGTTGAAGGAATTGAGGATGTCGCTTATATAACTTCGTATATCCAACTAATGAATAAATTGCCCGACTTTAGGCGATCTGGTTACCACATAATACCTGTTGGAGGAAAAAGCGAGTTAATTAAGCCTTTAGCTATAGCAAAATTGCTTAATATCGAAGTGTTTGTAGTTTGTGATGCTGATACTGACGAAACAAGAGAAGGTGAAATTAATAAGCACAAAAAAGATAATGCCGCAATTTTACATTTGTTAGGCCATGACAAGGGCGATAATTGGAGTGATCAAGATATTAGCAAACCGAACCTCAGAATGTGGAAAACGAGTATAACAAACACAATTGGACCGGAGTTTGGTGAAAAGTGGAAAAAACATGAGGATCAAGCTGCTGCCTATTATGGGAATGCCGGTAGGTTAAATAAAAATCCTCTAGTCATTTCTAGAGCGCTCGAAAGTGCATGGAAAGCGGGGCTAAAGTCTGAAACATTGCAAGATTTAGTAAATAGCCTTGTTGGCAATGAAGTGATCGAAGCTAACAATTCAAATCAAGCGGACAGCGCAAGCGCTGCTGCTGTTTGAGGCGTTACTAGCCAATGGAAAAAATATGAACGATTCAATTGTTCAGCTGCCAGATGGACGGAATATTTCCTATCGATTGATAGGTGAAAAAGGACCTACTGTTGTCTTTGAGTCGGGATTGTCTTGCGATAAGGAATACTGGAAAAAATTACAAACCCGCATGGCAAATGATTGTATATCTTTGTCATATGATCGTTCTGGACTAGGGAACTCAGACTTACAAGATTTCCCAAAGAGTTTGGAAACGATCACTTCAGATATAGAAAAACTCATAATTTACCTAGAATTAAAACCACCTTACATATTTGTAGGTCACTCGTTTGGAGGCATCCTTGCGAAACACTACACTTATTACTTTGGAAAAAAGGCTTTAGGAGTAGTTTTTGTCGATGGCAGTGATTCTTACTTCGAGGACAAAACTCTTCAGTATCGAACAGATAGCCAAAGAAAATATTGGGCAACAATGTCCAACCGACCAGATCCAGATGAGACGATAGCGGAAAAGCAAGAGTACAAAGTTTTCAGAGAGATTCTCGAAGTAAATAGAAACATACGTTTAAGGAATGACATTTCTACTCAAATACTCGTTTGTGACAACCTTACTGCATGGTTTAATCCCAATATTGATGAGTACTATACATTTGATCAAACTCCGAAAGATATTCTACAAAGAGACAATGAAGCTTGGATTGAATGTCATAAGGCATGGCTAGAGCAGGCTCCGAGTGCGAATTTAGTAATTGTCAAAGATTGCTCGCACAATATCCATTTAGACAATGAAGACTGTGTTTACGAAGCGATTAAAAATACGGTATTTTCAGAGACTAGTAACAAAGCAATGCCCGCGACTAGCGCGTGATTGCCTCGTTGCATAAGGTTAGAACTTGAATAGGTCTGAATTAATTAAAATTTTAGCAACCTTCGCAGATCGTAAGCCTAAATCTGAGCGTCTGGTAATTGCCATCGATGGACTGATGGGGTCAGGAAAGACATGTATGGCGAAGGAATTGAAGATCGAAATTTCCCAATACTATTCAACTATGGTTGCTTCAGTCGACGAGTTTTTTAATTCAAGGGAAATTCGCTACTCTAGGGGTCTTTGCTCGCCTGAAGGTTGCTACGAAGATACCTATAATCTGTCCGCTATTCGAGATTTTACTCGCCAATTTAAGAGCGGTGCTTTTCAGAAAGATATACTTGTATTTGAAGGTCTCTTCTTAATGAGATCAGAATTAATCGATTTATGGGACTTTAGTGTTCATGTAGCCGTAGACCCAGATATCGCTAGTACAAGAGCAATATTTCGAGACAGTAAATCAGCAGATTCCCAAATAGAGTTAGAAGCTAAACATAGTGCTAGATATAAACCGGCTCAGACACTTTATATGGAATTGGAAGATCCGATGTCAAAAGTAGACTGCATCATTAAGAATAATGATATTGAAAGTCCCTGTATTATTGAGAATGAGGCCGCAAAGCATAACAAACACGGGTTGCGGATTCGTGACCTCATCACGACCGAAAAATGTTAAGGCTCTAGAAAAACTAAAGTTTAAAATAAACTTAAAGAATTTATGAGCGGAGAGCCTGGTCACACTATATCTGTAGAAGTTAACTAATCTGAAATTCACGTAGGAACGTGAAAAATAGGCATATTGTTAAAACAAATTGGGGACTGGGAGTTTTTCTACAGCCTCGTTAGCCGTATATTTGTAGCGTCCGCTACTTGTGATACTATAGTGATACATTTTACTGTTCTAAGTTGAGTTAATCATGAGAGTGGAACTAGTTACGACCCTAAAACGGCAAGCAACCAAAATCTTAGCTGACCTTCATTCCTCAAAAGAGCCAGTGTTAATTACTGAGCATGGTCAGCCATCTGCATATTTAGTTGATGTAGATGACTATGAATTCATGCAACAACGGATGGCAATACTCGAAGGCGTTGCAAGGGGCGAGCAAGCCATTAAAAATGAAAATACATTTACGAATCAGGAAGCAAAAGAGAAAATGAGTAAATGGCTGAAATAATATGGACTGAACCCGCCGTAAATGATTTAAATGACATTGCAGAATATATAGCTTTAAGTAATTTAGCTGCGGCTAAAAATTTGACTCAAAAAGTATTTGATAAAATCACTCGGTTAGACAGTAATCCTGAGTCTGGAAAGGTTCCTATTGAATTAAAAAGTTTTAGCTATAGAGAAATCGTTGTTAATCCATGTCGTATTTTTTATAAAGTAGACAATAATCAAGTTTATATTTTACATGTCATGCGGCAAGAGCGTGATCTTAGAAAATTTCTCTTACAGAGCTAAATACGGCTAACAAGCAAATTAACAGGGACACGTAAAGCTTGCTCGGTTCCACTTCGTTTCACATTTTAGCAAGCGTTACTTAGTCCGTTATTGAGGGCGTTGAGGCTGTAGAAAAACTCCCAAATTCGATCAATTCTGATAATATAGTTTGAAGCATAAGGAGAGGTGCTCATGCCGAATTTTAAGCCCTACAACCATGATCAAACGGCGATGATCGTGGTTAATTTTAAAGACCAGCTGCAACCAGGCACGTTCGAATATGCCATTCATTATTTAATTGAAACCAAACTCGACCTATCAGTTTTTTTACCCGAAATATCAAAATGATGACGGTGGCCGTCCGGCTTATGATCCAGCAATATTGCTAAAAATCATCCTGTTTGCTTATTCCAAAGGCATTGTAATCCCCACAACACCCTGCACCGAGGCGTCGCACTGACCCAATTTCATTAAATTTCTAGCTTTGGTTCTTAGCTTTCGCCATTGGCACCAATATGCCATGCGAACTCTACGCCGCATCCAGTGATCCAGATCGCTCGATAAACAGATCTCCCCAGATAAGAACATGAGCTTTCGCTGCACTGCTGCATCATTTACGGTAGCCGTTAGATCACATGACTTCTTGACTCATCAGTGAGGCGGTGTTTCAATCGTGAGATCACTTTATCGGAATGCGGTGTAAATCCGCAGCGGGCGCGCCACTGTAACCATGTTAAATACTGATTTTAACGGGAAGCCAGGAGACGGGAGTGAATAACACTAATCTGTACGCGAACTATTACAGGAGTTTTCTATGTCTCGTAGCATACGTATTACGCTGCTATGTCTAGCAGTTTCTATATTTTCTGTTCCAACATTGGCAGAAACCCAATATCCACTCACCATGACCTATGGTGAAGGTCAAACACTCACTCTGGATTCTCGTCCTCAGTCCATTAGCTCTCTGACTCTGTTTACAGATGAGATTTTAATGAGCCTGGTTAATAGTGACCGAATAAAATCTATGACATTTTTGGCCGGTGACCCGGTTTTCTCAAATGTTGCAGGTAATATTCCCGAAGGCATGACATTGCTCGATATGAACGTCGAAGCCATTATTCAGATTTATCCTGATATTGTTTTTGTGGCGAACTGGAGCGATGCCGGAAAAGTCGAACAATTGCGGCAGGCGGGTATACCGGTATATTTAATTGATACCCCGGTTACTCTGGAATCAATTGAAGCTGAAATCTTAAAAATCGCCCAAATTTTGGATGTTGAAACTAAAGGGCAAGCCTTGATTGATGATATGAATGTTCGTCTGTCGTCGTTGAAAACTGAGAGCGAACGTTTACATACAAAACAGTGGGTAGCACTGGATTATAATAGCTGGGGAACCGCTAGTGGCTTGGGAACGACCTGGAATGAGGTGATGACTCATGCAGGTTTAATTAATGGAGCGGCTCGCTATGAAGTTGGTGACTTTGGACAGGTTGCGCTGTCTAAAGAAATGATTGTATCGGTCAATCCGGATATTTTGTTTTTGCCCGGTTGGATCTACGGCGACCCTGAGGGTTCAGAAAAATTTAAGAACCAGGTATTAAGTGATCCGGCTCTAAGGGATGTAAGCGCGATCAAACAAAAGCGGGTGTACATGATCCCAGAAAATCTAAGGGGCACCTATAGTCACTATATTGTTGACGCGATTCAGTTTGTAAACTCGGTGGTCCGAACTCAGTGACCGGCTCGATGAACATGACAACGGCATTCTCTCGAAGATTCTGGACAGTTCCAGTGTTAGTCGTTGCTTGTTTGTTGCTGTTTTTACTCAACCTCGCTATTGGCGCTGTGTCATTACCCATAATGACCATCATAAATAGTCTGGTCGATCTTGTTATGGTCGGTCCGGATTTTGCCCAGGAGAATGATCCCAGAACCTACGCCATTTTAATGCATATTCGATTACCCAGGGCGTTTGCTGCCCTATTAGCTGGCTCTGCATTGGCAGTTAGTGGCGCAGCGATGCAAGGGTTATTTCGCAACCCGATGGCCAGCCCGGATATTATGGGTATTAGTGCCGGGGCTGCGCTAGGTGCTGTGTTAGGCATCGCATTGGGCGTTGCACACTGGCACCCAATGATCGTGCCGGCTTTTTCAATTATGGGTTCATTAGTTACCGCCACTATTGTCTTCTTGCTGGTAGGTCGCGCAGGCACAGTAAATTTATTGTTTATTATTTTAGCCGGTCTTGCGCTATCCAGTCTTTTAGGTGGAGCTACGTCGGCTGTGTTGTTATTTTCGCAAGAGTATGAAGTTGCCCAGTTTATTTTCTGGACCATGGGTGGGCTTGAAGGCCGAATGTGGCAACATGTTTTGTGGCCAGCCCCCTGGATTATTCTCTTAATCGTCATCGCCATGTTTCAGGGCAATGCACTGAATCTCATATCTCAGGGAGAAGAGAATGCTCATGGTATTGGCTTAAATGTTCGAGGCACAAAAGTCGTCATACTGATGCTCACGGCCGGACTCACATCCCTGGCAATTTCAATCTCCGGTCCTATTGGATTTATCGGACTGATGGTTCCCCATCTGGTTCGTATGATCACGGGGCCAGATCATCGGTCTTTGTTACCTTTGTCGGCCTGTGTCGGTGCTATGTTTGTGCTGTTCTGTGACCTGATCGGTCGATGGTTAATCGCGCCCCATGAAATTAAAGTGGGTATCATTACCTCTATCGTGGGAGGCAGTTACTTTATCTACCTGGTGATTAGAACCTATCGTCAGGGGCGGTGGCTGTAATGTCGATGTTGCTTCGGGTATCTAATCTAAACCGGGGGGAGCCCGGGCATCAGCTATTGAGTGATATTAGTTTCGGTGTCAAGCCGGGTGAATTAGTCGGTGTCATCGGTCCCAATGGTGCCGGTAAAAGCACATTGCTGAAAACCCTGATTGGTTATCTGGACTTCAGCCAGGGCCAGATACACCTGCAGGACAGATCTATTACCGGGTTGAATGCAAAAGATCGCGCAAATTTAGTCAGTTATTTAAGCCAGGAAAATACCGAGGCATTTCCATTCCCGGTTTTTGATATTGTCGCTATGGGTCTATATGCCAGGCAGTTAGGTGGTAGTGATCAAACCGTATTGGAAAAAGTGGACTCCGTCCTGAATAGACTTCAGTTAATAGACTTAAAGTCACGACGCTTTAACCAGTTGTCGGGTGGTGAAAAGCAGTTAGTTCAGTTTGCGCGATTATTAGTGCAGGATGCCCCGTTGATGTTACTGGATGAGCCATCGGCCAATCTTGATATAGGCCACGAGTTTCAATTGATGAGCTGTCTTCGAGAAGACTGTGATTCAGGAAAATCTGCCTTGGTGGCTATACATAACCTGAATACTGCTGCCGAGTTTTGCGATCGCTTGATATTGATTCATCAGGGTAAGATATTAAATGATGGACCGCCTGAGCAAGTCATTAACCCGGCTATGATTAGCGATCTGTATACCGATAGAGCCTATGTCGCCCGCAACCCACATTCAGGTGCGGTCAATGTTTTACCGATTAGACGGCACAATAAAAATAGAAATATTCGTATACACCTAATAGGTGGTGCTGGCTCTGCAGTTGAGCTGAGTCGTCAATTGTTAAAGTTAGGTTGCCAGATAACCGGTGGTATTGCTCACCAGCAAGACACGGACGCCAGCTACTGGTTAAGCCAGTCGGTTCCTTTTACCGAAGTAAGCGCATTTGAGTCAATTAGCCTCAACATGATTGAGCAAACAGTGCCCTGGATAGAGGCATCTGATCTGACTATCCTTTGTGATTTTCCAATCGGTCCTGCGAACCTTGCCAATCTTGAATTGGCGTCTCGCGCAGCTAACTTGCTGATTATTCAATCACAAAAAGAAATTAATCGATTTTTTGATCCGGCCAGTCAGCAGGCGTTTGATCGGCTGTTTATAGAAAGTGGCGGTGATGTTCGGGTACAAACCGTCATTGGAGTTGATGAGGTTATGACTATTGTCAGAACGCTATTAGAGGTAGTTGAATGATTGGTTTTCATTTGGTAACAGGCGGACAGCGATCAGGTAAGAGTCGATTCGCACAGCAGACCTGTGAAGCCATTGCGCAAAAACAGGGGACTCGCCCACTGTATTTGGCGACGGCCTTTAGAGACGGAGATGCCGAATTTGAGCAACGTATTCTTCAACATCAAAGAGACCGGGGTGACCAGTGGCTCACCCTGGAGTTATCCTCAGATTTGGATGAGTGTCAGTTTAGTACGGGGCAGGTTGTTATGCTCGACTGTATTACCCTGTGGTTAACTCAGATCTATTTCCAAAATGATTCAGATGTTGAGTCTTCTATGACAGAAGCAAAGCGACAATGGTCTAAATTTGCTCAACAGCCCATTCATGTTATTGCGGTCACTAACGAGATAGGAATGGGTGTGATCCCTATGGAGTCCCTGAGTCGGAGATTTGTTGACCTACAGGGCTGGATGAATCAATGGTTGGCCAGCGAAGCAAATCGCGTTGACTTTATGGCAAGCGGTTTACCTATGAATTTAAAAAATAACACGACAACCTAGTCGTATCGATTCGAGAAACTTCTCAAAGGAACATGCATGATAACAGATCAACAGATACAACAAGCGATAGACCTGAAAACCAAACCTTTAGGCGCTTTAGGTAAACTTGAAACCCTGGCAGCAAAACTTTGTCAGTTGCAGCAAACTCTGGCTCCGGAAATTATGAAACCGACTGTGATGGTGTTTGCAGGGGACCATGGTTTGGCGAATGAGGGTGTGAGTCCTTTCCCTCAGGAAGTTACCTGGCAAATGGTGATGAATTTTCTTCAGGGTGGCGCAGCGATCAATGTATTTGCCAACCAGCAGGGTCTGGACTTAAAAGTTGTGGATGCCGGGGTTAATTTTAACTTTGAATCTCATCCTGATTTGATCGACAGAAAGGTATCAATGGGCACTGCAAGTGCTTTGCAAGGGCCGGCAATGACCCCGGATCAGATGACGCAGGCAGTAACGGCCGGTCGGCAATTGGTGACAGATTTGTCTGAAACAGGAACCAACTGTATCTGTCTTGGAGAAATGGGTATTGGCAATACATCGTCAGCGGCACTGTTAATGAGTCGTTTATTGAACCTGTCGCTGGATGTTTGTGTCGGGCGTGGCGCAGGTTCTGATGATAGCCAGTTGCAGAAAAAACTGGCCGTTTTGGAAGCTACCAATGCCAGGCATGCTGATATCAACGACCCCGGCGCTATATTGGCGGCGGTAGGTGGTTTTGAAATTGCCATGATGACAGGTGCTATCCTGGAGGCCTATAAAAATAAAATGATCATTGTTGTCGATGGTTTTATTACAACGTCTGCGGTTATTGTGGCGCGTGCCATGACTACTGACGGTGGACAAGAATTATTGAAGAGTTGTGTTTTTGCTCATTGCAGTGATGAACAGGGACACCGGTTAATGCTGGATGCATTACAGGCAGAGCCGTTACTCAATTTGGATATGCGATTAGGTGAAGGCAGTGGTGCAGCATTAGCCATGCCATTGGTTGAATCTGCGGCGGCATTTATGCGCGATATGGCCAGTTTTGAAAGTGCCGGTGTATCCAATAAAGACAATGCAAGCAGCGAAACCTCTTAAGATGAATCTGCTGAGACAGTGGCGAATCGCCTTGATGTTTTATAGCAGAATTCCTGTGGGTGACATTCAGAATTACCAGCAGGCCGATATGCACACTGCCAGTCGATGGTTGCCATTTGTAGGCCTTGTTATTGCGACTATTCTCGCCGGTTTTTGGCTTGTTATGGTGTCAATATGGCCGCCAGCTATCAGCCTGTTGTTGTTATTTTCCCTGTCCGTATTGCTTACCGGCGCCTTTCATGAAGATGGCTGGGCAGACACCTGGGATGGTTTAGGTGGCGGATGGAGTACTGGACAAAAGTTAAGCATAATGAAGGACAGTCGCTTGGGAACCTATGGCGGTATCAGCTTGTTATTATTGGTTTTATTGAAATATCAACTCTGGTTAGCCCTGTCCTCTAATCAGTTTTTGATCAGTTTAATCGCTAGTATGGTGCTCAGTCGATTTGTGCCCCTGGCATTAATAACCCTGATGACCTATGTACGGGAAGACGGCGACAGTAAATCGAATGCTGTAATAAATGGTTTTGGATTTTCAGGGTTTATTGTCATTGCGGTACAACTACTTGTGACCCTGGCTTTACTGCTTTATTGGGGTATGAGTCCAGTGCTACTGACGATAGTGTTGGTGGTTCTTTTGGCGGTTACGCTGAGTAGCGCAGGGTTCTTTAAATGGCAGATTGGAGGCTATACCGGAGACACCCTGGGCGCGAGCCAGCAATTTTCAGAAGTGGCTGTTTTGTTGACCATGACTGCCTTTTTAATCTAGTTTTGGCAGTTACTAATATGACTGAACTCATTCTTGTACGTCACACCAGGGTCAAGGTTGATAAAGGTATCTGTTACGGTCAGGCCGATGTTCCTCTCGCAGACTCCTATGAAAACGAATTACCACTGATAAAAAATCAACTAGAGTCTATAAATGTTTCAGCACTCTATACCAGTCCATTAAATCGCTGTGTGAGATTAGCAACAGATTTGGAGTCTGTGGTCGGCCATCCTGCCATTAAGGCTGCTGAATTGATGGAACTTGATTTTGGTGACTGGGAAATGCAGAACTGGGACCAGATTCAGGACCCACTATTGAATCAGTGGTATGAACAGTATTTAAGCCAACCGGCCACGGGTGGCGAATCCTGGTTGGATTTATGCCATCGCGTTGAATCTTTTTGTCAGCAGTTAGTTCATGAACACCAGGGTGAATCCCTGTTAATTATCACCCACGCCGGCGTCATCAGAGCCGCACAGGTTTTGTTTCAGGGAATTGATGGACACAAGGCTTTTGCACAGCAGATACCCTATGGTGCTATCGTTCGGATTAAGCTGTAGCAGGTAAAAAGGATAGGTTTCATTTGCAGACGATCCGGAGGTTTGAGCGGTTACTATGATGGATCCTGGTTTGAACTGTGATCTGAACATTCATTGGAAGAATATTTTAATTGATAAGACCCGGGCACATTAAGAACAAAAATCCCGGCATCACCGGGATTCTGAATAATAGCCGGGTTACCTAGCCAACAGATGCATCAAATAGTGTATCAAACAGATCAAGACCTTCTTTGATGATCTCATCAGACATGGTTAATGCCGGTAAGAAGCGCATCACGTTACCATAGAATCCACAGGATAAAAGAATCAAACCAGCATCCGCGGCTCCGGCAATTAATTTCTGAATGAGTTCCGGATTTGGATTATCGGCATCGCCATTTTTAACCAGTTCCATCGCGATCATAGAACCAGTAATGCGAATTTCACCCACCAGTGACGGATGACGGTTTTTAATGGCATTTAAACGCTGTGAAAACTGTTCGCCAATAATATTTGATCGGGCAATCAGATTTTCTTGTTCAATAATATCTATGACTGCCAGGGCTGCGGCACACGCAACCGGTGAACCACCATAGGTACCACCTAATCCGCCAGGCAGGGGTGAATCCATTATCTCTGACTTACCAACAACTGCTGCGATCGGGTAGCCTCCTGCAATACCCTTTGCCATAGTCACTAGATCGGGTTCAATGCCAGATTTTTCAGTTGCAAACCACCGCCCGGTTCTTCCAAAACCTGTCTGAATTTCATCACAAATTAACACGATGTCGTGTTCGTCACAGATAGCGCGAAGTTCTACCAACAGGTCATCGGGTGCTGGATAGAAGCCACCTTCGCCCTGTATGGGTTCGATAAGTATAGCGGCCACATCTGAAGGTGCGATATCGGCTTTAAACATATTTTGAATCGCTTTAATCGATTCTTTAGTCGTGACACCGTGAAGCTCTGATGGGAAGGGCGCATGATAGATTTCTGCCGGGAAGGGACCAAACAGGTTTTTATAGGGTGTAATTTTACCGGTAAGACCCATGGTCATGTTCGTACGTCCATGGAAACCGCCATTAAAGGCGATAACGCCACGACGACCAGTATGGGCCCGTGCAATTTTAATAGCATTTTCCACGGCCTCTGCCCCGGTACTGACAAAAATACTTTTCTTTGGCGAAGGTCCGGGAGCCAGACGGTTTAGATGTTCGGCTAACGCCACACTTGATTCGTAGGGATTTACCATGACACAGGTATGTGAAAATCGCTGAACCTGCTCGACCACTGCTTTAACGACCTTAGGGTGGCTATGGCCCGTGTTAGTGACTGCGATACCGGCACCAAAATCAATATATCGATTACCCTCAACGTCCCAAATTTCAGCATTTTCTGCACGATCAACGTAAACAGGGTACATATTGCCCTGGCCACGAGCGACTGCTGCGATTTTGCGTTCCTGTAAATTTGCATTCTTAGACATTTTCAATCTCCTGATTACTTATCGATGCCGCCCAGGCAAAGGTATTTGATTTCCAGGAAGTCGTCGATTCCGTACTTGGAACCTTCACGACCTAATCCTGATGATTTTACGCCCCCAAAGGGTGCTGCTGCATTGGAAATAATGCCTTCATTGATGCCAACCATACCGTACTCCAGGCCTTCAGCGACACGATAAATACGGCCAATATCTCGGGAGTAAAAGTATGCGGCCAGGCCAAATTCAGTATCATTGGCTAATGTAATGAGCTCTTCTTCAGTTTCAAACTGAATTAAAGGGGCTACTGGGCCAAAAATCTCATGAGTGGCGATAGGCATGTCATTGCTGACATTTTTTAAAATCGTGGGCTGGTAAAAGCTCCCTCCCAATGAGTGAGGTTGGCCACCAATAACCACTTCGGCACCCTGAGCCAGTGAATCTTCAACGAGTTGATGTACATCGTTCATCGCTTTTTGTGTGATTAGCGGGCCTATATTGACGCCATCATCCATGCCGTTACCAATGCTGAATTCGTTAACGGCTTTTTCCAATCTGCTTGCGAATTCGTCGTAAATACCTTTTTGCACCAGAAAACGGTTGGCACAGACACAGGTCTGACCTGCATTACGATATTTCGATAACAGAGCGCCTTCAACAGCAGCATCTATGTCGGCGTCATCAAATACGATGAAGGGAGCATTACCGCCTAATTCCAGTGCTACTTTTTTAATCGTACCGGTACATTGTGCATACAGCATTTTGCCAACCTGTGTTGAACCGGTGAAGGAGAACTTCGCGACGTCCGGGCTTTCAGTTAATACCTTACCGATACCAGAATAATCAGTACCGGTGACCACGTTGAAAACACCGGCAGGGATACCCGCCATTTCTGCGAGTCGCGCTAAAGCCAGAGCCGATAAAGGGGTTTCTTCAGAGGGCTTAATAATGAAGGTACAACCTGCAGCCAATGCAGGAGCCGCTTTACGGGTAATCATTGAATTGGGAAAGTTCCATGGCGTAATGGCCGCTACTACACCGATTGGCTGCTTGATAACCATGATACGCTTGTCGCCTGACGGCGCAGGGATGGTATCACCATAGATACGTTTACCTTCTTCGGCAAACCAGCGAACAAATGTGGCGCCATAAGCGACTTCACCCTTGGCTTCCGCTAATGGTTTGCCCTGTTCCAATGTCATGATGACACCCAGATCGTGCTGGTGCTCCATCATCAGATCAAACCACCTGGTTAAAATATCAGCGCGTTCAGCCGCACTTTTTGCGGCCCAGGCTGGCATTGCCGCTTTTGCTGCCGCTACTGCTGTTTGAGCATCATTAGCGGTACCACGACTGACTTCAGCGATAGTTTTGCTACTAGCCGGATTGAGTACCCTGAACGTATCAGAACTGCTGAGCCATTGTCCGTCAATGTACGAATCAGTCTGAAGTAAGCTGGAGTCATTGAGCTTCATAATCAATGTAACCTGAGTGAATGAATTCATGTTTACTGGTTAACCGACGAACTTGTCTGGTAACCCTGCCAATTATGGTTAGTATTTGATAATATTTTTAAATACTAATAAATATAAAACATTCAAACTAATGTTTGGTCTACATAAAACATAAAGGGTGGGTTGATGAAAAAAGGTTCCTTTGTCCCCAGGCAGGTTTCAGAATATGACTTGCGGTTGCTACGTATCTTCAAAGTTGTTGTTGAGTGCGGAGGTCTGTCTAATGCCGAACCTGTACTTAATATCACCCGTTCAACCATCAGTGTACATTTGTCGAATCTTGAAAGCCGGGTAAAGTTTAAGTTAGCAAAGCGAGGTCGGGGTGGTTTCGCGCTCACAGAACAGGGTAAAGCCGTTTACGAGGCCACACTTAATCTGTTTGATTCCCTGAATGAATTTTCGTATCTGGTTGCGTCACTTGATGAAGAGATATCCGGTGAGCTGGTTATTCTTTGCAGTGATAACGTCGCCTCATCACCTCAATTAAAGCTGGCTGAGGTCATTGCTCTGATTCACGATCTTGCCCCGAAACTGCAAGTCGCTATAAACAATGACACAACGCCAGAAATTGAAAATGCACTTTTAGATTCCAGCGCTCATGTGGGTATCATGCCTGAGTTCAGAAATATCAATGGACTCGATTACCTACCGATTTTTGAGGAGAGTTATTTTTTGTGTTGTGGTGCGCTACATCCGCTGTTTAAGATCCAGGATTCCGATATTGACGAGGAATTATTGTATGGAAATATGACGGTGCATCCGGGTGTTGATATTAACATGACGGGTATTGAACAGCTCAGGTCCTTCCATCTAACCGCCCGAGCTTACCAGTTTGATACCCGATTACCCCTGGTATTATCGGGTAAGTATCTGGGCTT
>Ga0224506_10001110_pt1 | contig 19728 bp, 21 predicted proteins | sample SF_Jan12_sed_USG_2_FD_169108 | JGI IMG/M metagenome (GOLD analysis project Ga0224506, IMG submission 169108) | Sediment microbial communities from San Francisco Bay, California, United States - SF_Jan12_sed_USGS_8_1 | ecosystem: Environmental > Aquatic > Marine > Sediment | place: USA... | reverse complement strand
GAGTCGGCCCAAGCTTTTGCGAGATAGTCTCCAGGAGGCACCCCTGTAGTGTCCCACAGGAAAGTTAGCGTGGTAGAGTCGCCAGCAGACAAGTTAGTGACTAGCTGGGTTCCAACTACGCCACTGTCACAGTAGCAAGTGACATTGAACGTTTCTGACTGCGTACCCTGATTCTCCACGAGAACGTCTATGCTGACAACCTCGCCTTGAGTCACTATTGTTGGCGAAGCAGTTTGATTCACTGCGGCTACATCGTGAACTACTAACGGCTCAACCTCATCCCAGCGATCCGTAGTCGGCGCTTGATTCAAATTTGGATTCTCTTGATCGGTGGCCCAAGCCAGCCAGTAGGAAGACGGGTCACCTATAGCTGTCCAATTTATGTACATCTCTATCTGGTTCACAGCAACTATCCTAAACCCGCCTACAGAAGAATCGGTGATCATATAGTCGGCGTAATTAGCTGGAGGCCAAGGTTCATATTCACCATAATCCCCATCATTATCTGTGTCAAACAGCAAAAATAGCTCTCCACCTCCATCATCATCAGTGTCTTCAACAAAAAGCAGATATTCAGATTCAAATATGTTCGCTTTCGAGCCGCCACTATTGTACATATCTCCTTCAAAATCAACAAACCACTTATATCTACCATCTGTACTAGGCCACCCTGAGCCTGGCATTGCGTAGCATGTGAACTTCAAGTATAGATAATCGCTGTCGTATTGATAATAGGCGTACTCCACATCGCGCCAATCATCATTCGGGCCATTCTCGTTCTTATCCCAGTCGATTTGAATCCAGGATGTAGGCCAAGATGCTTGGGAATAAACAGGCTCTGAAAATAGGAGAAAAGGAGAAACGACTACTAAAACCACTATCAAAATTAATAGAAAACGTCTGGCCAGACGTGACGGCTTCAGAATCGCTTCCCCTTTCTCCTTTCAGCACTATAACTTAGACGCAAATCGATAATAAGTTTTCCGGAACTATCTTCTATATAATCATTCAAAAACGTTTAAAAAAGCTCAAATCACAAAAATGTTGAGGCGAATGCCAAAAGAGAAACTGAAGAAAGCATAACCGCCGGGTTGAAAGTTTAACCAGCCACTTTTTTCAGCTGACCTCTATACATTTCAACAACTTCTTGGACAGTTGTCGCATCTTCAGCAGATTTGTCCAGCCGGTAGTTCCCTGTAAAACGTGGAAATCTTATGGCTAGTCCGCTATCCTTTCTGATGACATCCATGGCGCATGTATGAATAGGACTAAGCGTTATTTCGGCGCCTATAGCCTCTATGACGACAGCTGGTTCAAACCAAACGTCTGCCTCGATGGTTGAAATGACCCTAGAGTGTCGATGCGGTATTCGATATTTTCCCATCATTTTGGGAAGTTTCTTAAGATCCTCGTCGGTGAATCCGGTCCCACACTTGGTTACGGTTTTGAACACATCCTCGTCGGGATCGTAGGCGGCGAGAAGTAGGGCTCCGTAGGTTCCAGCCCGTTTCCCTCTGCCATGGTAAGCTCCCACCACGACCAAGTCAACGGTGTCGGTCATTTCGCTCCTGTAATCACGCTTATATTTTATCCAGAGCCACCCCCTCGCCCCTGCTTGGTAAACCGAGTCTTCGCTCACTGATTTACAGACCAGCCCTTCGCAACCGTTCTCCACCGCTTTTTCAAAGAATCTCTCCAGTTTCTCTGGGTCATCTGTGATAAGGTACTCCGCCACCTTAACGTGATCGGCTTGTTCAATGATCTTCTCGAGATGTTGACGTCTAACAGGGTAGGATTCTAGGGTTAAGTCCTTTCCATCAACGTAAAGAGCGTCAAACATGAAAAGCGAGATGGGATATTCTTCCATGGCCTTTTTAACGCCGTATTTACGCCTTCGATGCATTAGCTCCTGAAAGGGTTTCATTTCGCCTGTGTCAGGATCAATTGCAACGCATTCCGCCTCAATGATAGCCTCTTTCGCCCTAACATGTTTCCTTATCAATTCGCCGCCGTCAGGATACTGGTCAGTGATATCTTCGAGTCGGCGGGAGAAGAGGATAATTTGGTCTCCCTTTTTGTGGGTTTGTATCCTCTCTCCATCATACTTGTACTCAGCTATGCATTTTCCTCCAAGCTTTTCAAGGATTTCAGTGGGTGAGCCCAACCGCTCGGCCAACATCGGTCGAATAGGTTCCCCGAGTGAAACCTCAAACCTTTTAATACTCTCGATTCCTTTCTCTGCAACAGTTTTTGCCACTCTACCTAGATCAGACGAAATATTATACGCGCGCTCTAAGTATTCACGAGTTTCTTTTCCGCCGCCAAAAGCTATAGCCAAAGCGTCAAGAACCGTCATGTCAGCGATTCCTAATCTCAAACTGCCCGTGACTGTTCGAATAATATATTTTGCCTCTTTGGGAGAAGAGTAGGATAAGAGGCCAGCTAAGAAACTTAGCTTAAGGTCTATGGATCCTGCGCCTGTTGATTTTGCCATTTTGTCTAAGGTTTCGTAAACTCTTTCAACGGTTAACGGTTTTGGAAAGAAGGACACTTGCGTCTTCTTTTCTAAAAACTTCTGGGCTGTTTCACCTAGGTCCCCAGTTTTTCTCAGGTCTTCTTCGATTTCTTTTTCCCGGTAGCCCGTTGCCCTGGCAACCGCCCGTATAGCTAGCTTCTCTGCAATTCCGATCTCGATTCCAACGAAGTCCGGATACAACTTTCCCTGCGTTAAGTAGACAACCTTGTCAATCACGTCTTTGGGAGTATCCTTAAGAAGTTTAACCAGATGATCGGTCATTTCAAGCCTTTTTGTTGTATCCTCAATTTTTTCGTAGGCATCTGCGATGAGGGAGTATTTCAAAGAGGGGTTCCTCATATTAATGGAGGCTTGTGGCGATATTAAAGGTTAGATGTTAAGTGCGTTTTAGGTAACGACTAGACTTATTTTTTCGCCAATAACATCAATCCGCAAAAGATGTTTTATTAATGGAAGCTTGCGGTGATATTAAGGTTAAATGTTGAAGCGCGTTTTCTTGATGGAATGTATCTACTCTTTCGCTAAAAGTATGAGCCCGCAAAGAACATTTACTACGCCAAGAAAGCCTAGAATGCCGCTGAACAGGGCTTCGAAGCCTTGAAACGAGAACTGCGTGTTAACGAAAAGGACGTATAGAGAGAACACCAAAAACAAAATACCAACTCCTGCCATTAAGCCGCTTAACAATCGCCCCACTCTGGTGGAAATCTTGGAAACGTGATAACTTTCTATGTGAGTCGTGTCCTTAAGAAGTTCTTCTTTACGTTTCCGAGACACGCTTGACGTGTCGACAAGATGCTCCTTTTTTCTTTTTTTCTTGGGCATTTCATCCACGAACATAGCTTGGAACCAAAGAGTTTTAAAAAGCTTACCTTTCATGAGGATGATGCATATTTTACTAGATGCGTCAACGCCCTGATTTAGCGGTGATGTTTAGGATTCCTGCTAAAATCGAGACCACGCAAACGAAGATGAGCACCAAAAAGAGCACTAAGCCCAAAGGTGATGATATGGTAAATGGAATAGATTCTGTCATAGTTAGATAAAAAAGCAAAACCATGAACCCTCCTACGCCCAAACTCATTCCTCCAATAGCTACGCGGAGGTTCCGATAACCCACCATTCTGAGATGGTAGGTCATTAGAGCCAAAATGACTAAAGAAAAAGCTAGCATCAATGCACTTTCAGCATTTTGCTCTCCGAAAGCTATAGGAATCCCCATTAGTAAAAGCGCTGCCGCTATCCCAGCTACGGGAGTGACAGGATACAGTGGAGCTTTGAAGGGTCTTTTCAAGTAAGGTTTTTCCTTCCTGAGTTTCATGAGGGAGAGGTTGACGAGAATGAACACTAATAGTGATCCAAAACTCGCGGCATAAGCCAGAAACACTACAACTCCGGTGCCAGCGAATATTATGATGAACAAAGAGTTTGCCAAGATGGCTATGTAAGGTGTTTTAAAGCGATGATGAATAGATAACAGAAATTTAGGGAGGTATCCATCTCTGGTGAGACCAAGCATTATACTAGATTGGACCATCATGGCGGTAGTCAAGGAGGCTAAAGCAGCAAAAACTCCTGCCACCATAACTATTACTACGCTTGACTCCGGAGGGAAAGGCGGTATATGAACTGTTCTAGCTGCCATGACCAAAAGGGGTTCGGGCGATCCCGCAAGACCCACCAGATTTTCAGGATAAACGAGTCCGATGGCCACATAGGCTACGCTAAGATTAATCACAATCATTAACAAGGCGCAAAGAATCAAAGATCTTGGTATATTCTTATCAGGATTTTTCATTTGAGCACCACTGGCAACGATTGCTCTAACCCCAAAGAACATGGGAACAGTATAAACAGCTGCCTCAAAAAACCCGGGCAATTTACCAAGGTTCACTGGAAGAATAGGTTGAGGTTGCAATCCGTATAACAACCCGCCTAAAATGAAGACGCCAAACACTATGATTAGAGCAACGGGTATAATGGTTCGTGGTTTTTCAATACCTCGAATGCTAAGAACCGTGAATACAAAAACTATGATTATGGCAGTCAGAGGAATGTTCAGTGAAATAAACGATGAAAACAACTCTCGAGCATAGATGGCAAAACCTAAGGCAGCCAAGGCGGCGCCAAGTACGCTGCTGACCCATCTGAACCATCCAGCCAAGAAAGCAAGTAGCCCTCCATACGCCGCTTTGGTATACGTATATTCGCCCCCCACTTCAGGGATGGCTGCACCAAGTTCAGAATAGCTAAGCATGGTTAACAGATTCGCCAAACCGCTCAGGAAAAGTGCTGACATTACGGCGGAGCCGGCGACTTCGAAATCGGCGGCGTAATTCAACAGGATAAAAATTTCGATCCCCATGCCAGCGCCTAACCCGACCATAAGTCCATCGAAAAGTCCAAGCTCTCTCTTGAGTTTCAGCTTACTCATGAGGTTCCTTCCCGCCATTCTTGAATAAGTGAGAAACCGCTAAGGATCCAGAACAGCCCGAAAATGAGTAGAAGTAGTAGATAAAGGGGCAGAGATTCTTCTAAAGGTATGTTTAGTATGGTTTGAAGAACAGATTGAGCGTCAAAGAAGTTTTGATAAAGAATATACACTAAGGCAACAGCTATGATGCCTGTTAAAACTTGAATCCAACCAACCGCCGCAACGAGGATTCTCCTGGAAAACATCTGAGGTCACCTCGCAAGTATGACCGCAGATACTAGATCAAGTACACCAAGCACTAACAGAATGAGTATGAACAACAGTCGGTACTCTGGATTAAGGAGCGTATTCACATCGATTACATTCAAGTAGGCTAAGATGAAAAAGCCAATTATGATCAGTCCCAAGAAAATAAGAAAACCGCCAATGGCTAAGGCAATTCTGCGGCGCACACCTAACCGAACCATTCTAGATCACGTCTTTCCGTTGAAAGATCTGATATTTCCATGTTCTCTTTCTCTTTCACTTTTATGACCATCCTATGTTTTAGCGGTAACATTTAAGACCCCCGCCAATAAGTACACTGCACTAACAAGAACAAAAATCTGAATCACCATCTCAGATAAGGAGGATGGAATACCACTCAGTATCACAACCCCTGTTTTCATTAGATATGAGAGTAACGCTGCAAGACATCCTATGCCCAGATTTATTCCCCCAATCGCGATGCGAATGCGATGATACCCTACCATTCTAAAATGATACGCTAAGTAAGCCAAAATAGTTGCTTCTGCTCCCAACACCATTACCCAAGGATCGATAAAAAGCAAAAGGGTAAGTGAAATGATTATTCCCGCGATTGGAGTAAAAGGGTACAATGGAACCTTAAAGGGTCTCTTCAAACGAGGCTTTTCCTTCCTAAGCTTGATTAGCGACAGATTAACAATAGAGAAACCAAGAATGAAACCAAGATTTACAGCGTAGACAACAAAGTTCACCAACCCTGTGGAAGTAAAAGCTATGGTGAAAATTGAACAAAGGACAACCGCTACATAGGGGGTGCCGAAACGTTTATGAATTTTCGAAAAAGCCTTGGGAAAGTATCCGTCCCTGCTGAGTGCATAGACAGTTCTCGATTGTGCCATAATAGCTTCGTTAGTGGCGGCTAATCCAGCGATCGCTAAGGCTATCGTAACCAATATTGCTCCAAGCTTACCCATGATCTGCTCTGCTGCAAACGTTATTGGCGATGTTTGACCAGCAATGGTTTCCGGCGGGACTACTTTCAGAGTAACGTATACTATGGTAGTGTATAGGATAATCAAGATTACTGATGACAAAATCATGGCTCTTGGTATTGTTTTTTCCGGGTTTTTGATCTCAGCCTGGGCTACAGCGACAGCTTCTGCTCCCAAATATAATTCAAAAAGGTAGGCGGTTGCTGCGAAGATTCCTATTAATCCTTGCGGCGCAGAAAGTTTAAACTCTTCCATACTTAGTCCATATGACCAGCCGTTCCAAGCGTAGATTCCCAAAATCGTCAGCACGACTATCGTTAGTATGGTTTCTACGGTCCCTACCTCTTTAACACCTCTAATATTGACTGCCGCGAAAAGAATGACTACAAAAATTGCGACTAGAGGCACGTTAATAGGAATAACGTATGAGATTATGTAGGCGACGCCTATAGCAGATAAGGTAGCGTAAAACATGTTGCTTAACCATTCGAACCATCCGGTTAAAAAAGAGATGAAGCCTCCGTAGGCTACCTTGGCAAAAGTGTATTCGCTGCCAGCATGTGGAATAACGGTCCCTAACTCACAATAACTGAACATTGTGAGTAAGCTTATGATTCCACAAACAAAGACAACTATAACTATTGTGGAACCAGCTAGACTTGCAGCATGGCCTAATATGACAAAGTTTCCCGCACTTAGAGTGCCGCCTATTCCTATCATCGTCGCCCGAAAAAGCCCCAACTCCCTCCTCAAAGACTCACCCATCTACTTTCCCACCATTCTACTTTTCACAGATAAAACAGAAACCGCTTATGATTGAAAACAAACCAAATAAGAGAAGGACAAGGAGGTACAAGGGCAGATCTCCTGATATGTTTAATAGATTTTGAAGGTCAAAATAATCGAAATAGAGGAGGTAAGCAAAAATCACTGCTAACGCTCCAATGACGCTTTGCGTTACGCCAACGACCTTAAAGACAGCTCCTCTAAGTTTCATCAACGGTTTTCCCGTTCTCTAGAATGTTTCATAGTGGACAATTTCCCTCATGGGCCTCTTTCGTGGGGCACCTGGTTTCTCAGCTGGATGCCCAACAGGAACGATGGCCACAGGTCTCACGTTCGTCGGCGTGTTAATTGCCTTTGCAACTTCATCCTCATGAAATGCTCCCACCCAACAGGTTGCGAGTCCCAAAGCTTGAGCAGCCAAAAGCATGTTTTCTGTGGCAGCCGCCGTGTCCTGTAAGCAGTAGAGATTCGTGCCTCGGCTGCCGTAGCCCCAGCTTGATCGCGTTACATCGGCGCAAACGACGATGACGACTGGTGCTTTTTCAATGAAAGTTTGGTGCAGTGCAGCGTCTGATAGTCTCCGCTTTGTTTCTGCGTTTCTTACGATAACGAATTCCCATGGTTGGATGTTTCCGGCTGACGGAGCCCACCTGGCAGCTTCTATCAACCTTTCAACGTCTTCCTCCGAAACTTCTTCGCTCGTATAGGCTCTGACGCTCCTTCTTTTCTCAATCGCCTCGAAGACATCCAAACCTTGTCACCCTTGCTCAGGCTATTCTAACTGCCGTTTCAATGACTATTCCCCGTTCGGTTATGCGGAAGGGAATCAGCCTAGGAGTGTAAACAGTTTTCCTCATTTTCTTCATTCGTATTCGTCTGTCAATTCCTCCAGCAACCTCCTGCGCAGTGAATTCGATCACCCCGTCAACTAGATGTTGCATGGTAATTTCTGTTTGAGGATCTTGCATGCCCTGCACAAGGAGCAAAAAGTGAATCCCTCCATACTTTCGCGCGCTTTCCAACAGTAACTCAACCATTTTAAGGACCGAATCAACTTTTTGGGTCTGAAGGAGATAGGACAGTGAATCAACCAGTGTCCAGCATCCCTTTTCGATTCTTAAGGGTATTTCTTCACGAAGAATTTGAAGAGCGCCCGGAGTATGAACGTCAACAAAGACCCATTGATCTGTTTTTTCTAGGGACAGGACATCCCAACCAAAGGTTTCAAAATCTTCCTTCAAGGTATCAGACGACCTAATGGTTGTGAAGCAAGCAACTTTATCCCCCTTAAGGGCATGCTGATAAAGGATTTGTTGGCTAAGGATATCGTATCCGGAGCCAGGTTCCCCCATCATCAAAATAACGCTTTTGTCGGGAAGACCGCCCCCTAATACCTCATCTAAGCCCTCTATCCAAGTCTTAACAAGTTTCATATGCTTCCCAGCTTAACATCTGGTATGGCTATTTCGCAATATTATGATATCCCTCTTCGGAAGACATATAATTTTAGTATTTACTCTACGTCGGAGACCAACTTAGAATAGTCGTTGTGGAAATGTTTTGCGGAGTACCTCATACACGCCGCATAGAAAAAATAGGGAAAGATCAAAACTTTGCTCGGTGTTTTGTAAAAGAGCTTTAAGCAAAAAATTACATAATTGCGGTCATTAGAGGTTATGAAAGGTGTTGTTCATAACATTGTTGGAGGTTCTTCCAAGCAGAGCAGGAGATCAACCCGGCACCCTAAAGAGAATCAAATCGGTAACTCCCCCCACAGGCATCAAAATCCATGGAGTCTACTTTTTATTCGGCCGCTACGATGGAGCCATCCTTTTCGAGGCCCCAGACCTCCGAACAGCCAAGGATTTTATCTTACGATCAGCAACACATATTTACAAAACCGAGACCCTAACAGCTCTGCCAGCAGAAGAACTCTAACCAATAAAGGAGGCTTAACCATTTCCATACCTAAACAAACTTCGCCAACCCAACTCCTGTATTATGAAGATGCGTACCTAAAGGAGTTTGACGCAAGGATCCTGAAGATGATGAAAATCGACGACCGATACGGCGTAATTTTGGATCGCACCGCCTTCTACCCAATGGGTGGAGGACAACCAGCAGACACCGGTGTCATCAAAGGAAAAAGCGGAGAAATCAGGGTTGCAGATGTTCAAATGATTAATGGAGCGGTTGTTCATCTTGCCAGTGAAATTAGGGGAGAAATTAGGGAAGGAACGGAAGTGAGGGGTGCCATTGACTGGGACCGCCGATACGCCTTGATGCGAAACCACACAACAGCCCACTTGGTGGCAGAAGCAGTACGAAGGGCAGCAGATACGCCGATGCCAATAACCGGATCGGCGATAGACACGGATAAAACCCGACTGGATTTCGCCCACAAAGAAAACTTGCGACCCTTACTTCCTGAAATCGAAAGAATTGCGAACGATGTGGTTAAGGAAGACATAATAGTGGTGGTCAAGACGATGAAACGAGAAGAGGCTGAAAAATACGTTGAAAAGTTTCACGAAAGCCTGAAAACTCTACCTTCTCAGGTTCAGGAGGTTCGGATAGTGGAGATCAAGGATTGGCACGCTTGTGCATGCGGAGGAACGCATCTGAAAAGCACGGGAGAAATAGGGACTATCAAGGTTTTGAAGAGGGTTTCCAAGGGCAAGGGCGTTGAAAGAATAGAGTTTTCGGCAAAAGAGTCTTAAGTTAGAAGGGTAATCAATCCAGTTTGGATGATGAACACGAGAATCAGCAGAGCTTCAGAGCGGTGATAGCAACCTCGACGGGCGACCTGACAACCTTTCACGTTTTTAGCAACCACCGTTACGACAAAATTTAAGAGGAAAAAGGGTCATGTTGAAAAGGCTGGAGGAAATGGCATGCCCTGCACGGTCGTAGTTTGCGGTTTCTTCGGAGACACAGGTAAGGGAAAAATCATCTCCTATCTGTCATTAAAAGACAAAACAGCGGTGACAGCAAGGGCTGGAGTAGGCCCCAACGCAGGTCACACAGTAGTTTACAAAGGAAAGGAATACAAAATGCGAATGCTGCCCAGCGCCTTCGTTTACGACAAATGCCGTCTTCTGATAGGACCAGGCGTTTTAATCAACCCAGAAATTCTACTTCAAGAGATACAAATAACCAAATCCCAAAACAGAGTTGGCGTCGACCACCAATGCGCCGTCATAGAACCAAAACACATCGAAGCCGACAAAAAGGGACACCTAGCCCAAAAGATAAAAACTACAGGTTCTGGCACAGGCCCCTGCAACGCTGAGAGAGCGTTGAGAACGGTCAAGCTCGCACGCGACTTTTCAGAGCTCAAGAAATTTTTGACGGATGTCCCCCTCAAGGTGAACACAGCAATCAACGAAGGAAAAAACGTTTTAATAGAGGGAACCCAGGGGACATACCTTTCCCTTTTTCATGGAACCTACCCCTACTGCACCTCCAAAGACGTAACAGCCTCAGCCGCCTGTTCAGACGTTGGAGTCGGCCCCACAAAAGTTGACGATGTCGTAGTTGTATTCAAAGCCTACACAACACGAGTCGGAGGAGGCCCCCTCCCCAACGAGCTTTCATGGGAAGAGGCGGAGAAGAGGGGCTGGGCCGAAGTTGCCACCGTAACGGGAAGAAGGAGACGGTCAGCGCCGTTTAGCTACGAGCTTGCAAAGAGGGCAGTCATGCTTAACGGAGCCACTCAGGCTGCTTTAACGAAAATCGACGTGATGTTTCCAGAATGCAAAGGAGTTAAGTCTTACGAAGAGCTTTCAAAAGAAGCGAAGGCTTTCATCGAGAAGGTTGAAAAAGAAATTCAAGTGCCAGTGACGCTGATCGGAACAGGCCCAGGGACATTGGAAATCGTGGACCGAAGAGAAGAGTTAAAAAGCTAGTTTAGAAGTCTATCAACATTATGAGGTCTCACCAAACATGTCAACTATCGTGGTTAAGATTTCTGAGCTTCGCGGTAAAGATGAAGAAAACGTGGAGGATTTAGCAGAGTTTCTGGAAGGCAGAGCAGATGTGACGGTGGATGTCACAAGCGATGAGATCACTTTGAAGTATGAAGAAGGAAAAAAAGCCCCTTCAAGATCATATCTACGAGTGCTTCTTCGAAAATTTCTGCACAAAGCAGATTTAAAAGAAGAGTTTCGCGTCATCTCTGGCAAAGAAAACGTTTTCATAATAAAGGAAAGAAAAGAATAACGTTACCTTACATTTATTTTGAATATAGATTTTCTCTTCATAACATTTATCAAAAATTTTAGTTAAGATCTATTCTAACAAATTGACGTTAGGATCTGTTGAAAATTGCGAATATTGCGGCGAAAGACTTCGGTGCCCAATGGGTGCACCGCCTGTAAGCAAGCTGTTGGTTCGTCTAAGGTCTATTGTTACCGACTGAAAGAATACGTGGATGACATTGTATACTGCCCTTATTTCGAGCCAAAAACGCTAGCGGTAGAAATGCAGATCTCATAGTTAAGAAGAAGCAGTTTTTTCGCTTTTCCTTCGTTTCTTTTCAAGGAAATCATGAACCCTCAAAAGGTGACCTCGCGCCATCCACGTTTTCTTGTGGGCTTCATGAAGTTCGTCTGCCTCAAAGCTGTTTTTTGCTTCTTTAAGTAGGTCTTGTGCAGAGATTAGCGAGGGTCCGATTTCAACTTGTTTTGGATGGGGGTCAAGTTTCCATGAGGAACTTTCGGTTTCATCTTGATGCATGAGAGAGAAAAGGAAAAGTGCGTATTCCAAGTCGGATGCCGCTCGCCAAGCAAAGTGCGCGACTTTCTTTTCATCCTTTTTTACAAGGGCTTCCATGGAGTCTTCAAGATAGGCTATCGCAGACGTAATGGCTTTGAAGATGTTTTCCTGTTTCATTTTTTGTCCCGAGTGTGTCAAAGGGGCTACAATGTTCTATGGCAGAAATTATACCAAAGCCCACTCTTTTAAACTCTTCTTCTGTGAGAAGCAGTTCGTTGAGGAAGCAACAGATTTTGGCTGTTATAGAACTTAACCGAAACTATACGCATATCCTAGAAATCTTGTTAAGAAATCGTCTTTACGCTGAAAGAATTTTGAAGGTTCCTGATAGCGCATGCCTTTTCATATCAAACTGAGGGTGTTTATCAGTATATTTCTGCAGGGATAGTAAAGCATATTCGGTTTTCATGACTAACCAAACGCGATAATTGATTTTTAGAAGCAAACATTATCTCGAAAGTTTTAAGTGGAATGCGCTTTAAGCTTCTAGTTTAAAGGTGGAAAAACCACGTGAACGACAAAACTTTGGGCATCCTTATCTTCACACTTAGCGTACTTGCCATGACTGGATATTTTTTTTGGCTTTTCTTAGTGCCAGAAGACATAGTTATATTGGGAAAACCACTTAGTGAATGGGCGTTAATCGTTCCAGTCATGATAATCGTTTACGCTTTTCTTTTCATTGTAGCATGGATCGGCTGGGCTATGTCTTCTACACCACCGCCTCTACCGCTCACCAAGAAAACTTCGGAGGAGGAAGAGGAAAGCGAAAAAGAAGAATAAGGACTGGTTATTTCTCTATAAACGCCTTGTGAACGGATTCCGAAGACCCCTTAGCTTTCCCTCTTTTTTCTGCGCGAGTTTAATCTCTTATGAGCCGTTTCATTTCTGTTCGAGCGAAAAAGCTGACAGACCCAAGATATGCGAGGGTCACTCCATACTGGATGGAATTTAGTGCTAAGGATGGCGATAGGAGTGGAACAAGGAAATTCTGAACGACGACTCCCGCCAAGCATGCTTCTACCAAGAAGAAGAAATTGACTGCAAACACTAGAACAACTCGGTGTAGCTTAGACACCAGATTTTGCGCAAATCTTCTTTTAGCAAACCTCAGAAGCCACACGCAACCCAATAACACGAAAAACGTGAAGATTGACAAACTCACTAACCCAAGTTCTCCATATCGTTCATAAACTGGCCTAGCTAAAAGACCGCCTTCCTTGCCACCAAACGCTAAGGAATACTGAGTCGACACCATATCTGCTAACGGTATGAAAGGAAGAATGAAGAGAATCATGCATGCATGCCAGAAATCAATTGAAAGAATCAGAGACCTTAGCGGTGTGCGAGACACCAACACAATAGTTCCCTTCTTTTCGGTAACAAAACGAGCTGAATGATACGCGTGCCTGACCTTCCTTTTTCTGTGTCTTGCGAAGGATATGAGATAAGGGACCTCCTCCGCGTTATGGTTTTTGTCTATACATGAGTGAAAGTGTTTAGATGTGCTTAAACTTCACCATAAAGTCACTCAAAATCGTTACTGGTAACGAAATTCACCATGAAAAGGTGACAAAAAGGTTAGTTTTTCAAGTTGAAACCTAACACCGGAATACGTCCTAGAACATATAGGACGTAAATGTACGCGCTAATGATCACGACTTTAGGCGAGGCTGCCTACCGACTCTTTCAAAGATTCTGATTCTTTCTTTAGCGTGGCTACCTCTTCTTCCAAAGCTCTGATTTCTTCCGCCATAACCCTGGTCTGCTCCTCCCCTACCTTTCTAAGTTTCTCTATTTCCGCCTGAAGATTCGCCTTCTCACTTCTCAACTTCTTAATTTGTCCCTGAAAACTTCTTAACGTGTGTACAAGTGGGCGCGTGCTGCCTATTGGTTGTGGCTTCGGTTTGCCTTGTTCCTCTAATTCCCTCCAGAAATTGAAAGAATACTTTTTATTCAACAAATCTCTCGCTGAGTCAGTATCAGAGGTTGCTTTGAGTTCCATTTCGTTTTCATACAGTGCCCATTCAGACTTACATGACTTACAAGCTACAAGCGGATAGAACGCAGAGAATTTATACCCTTTTATAGAATCACAAATTGGACATCTCGGAAATAGATTTTGCATCCTTTCCACTTGAGACATCAGCGCATCCACTATCAAGCTCTCTCTCTTTCAGCGTTCTATCATGGGTTCGATGCGAATATAAGCTTTGAGAAAGAATCTTCTATGCGCACGCATGCACCACAAAAATGTCAAAAATGTTTTTTCTGAAAACCATTAACCGAAATCAACAAAGTTAGGGGGTCACGTAAAAGACATATGTGGACAGAAAAAGAGAGAAATGAATTCAAAAAATTTGCAGACACAAGTAAAGCTTTGAAGGGCGGAGGAAAGAGGGGTAGACCAAGAAAATATCATTTACGATAACTGTCACGCGCGCAAAATCTACCTTTTTGAATGTTTTCTATGACCCTATTTTTTATTGAGCTTTCTAAATCAATTCCTAGAGATGAGCACAAAAAGCATAACATAATAAAAATATCTGCAATTTCATCCTCTATTGCGTTTAATGGGGCAACATCAAGGGGATTTTGCACTCGATAAATACCTGCTTGTCTAAGCTCTCGAACCTCTTGTTGAAGACGTGAAAACGCTGCCGCTTTGTTTTCTATATCTACGTATTTGTTGAGCCTATTTACAAGTAACATTTGATATTGTCTAACTGTTCTGTCTTCTCTAAGCATCGTTTAGCACTCCCACCTTCTCTGTCTAAAGAAGTTGCATTAAAAATTTGAGGAATGCAAGTACGCATAGAAGACGCACACACACGCGTCGCAAAAGTTTACTTTCACTTTGCTATGGACAAAAATCATAAATAGGTATATCACATATGCTTGTGTGGGCTACGGTTGACTTGGAAGAAAATAGTGTTTTCGAATATGGTTATCCACCGCAAACATGACGGCAACCATGTGGAATGTCACGGCCAAAACTGCAGTAAAACCTTGAAAGCCGGCGACGAATGTTACAGCCACCACACCAACAGTCAGGCTACAGTGTATTACTGCTTGCCTTGCTACGAGGCTCTATGGCTTTAACTTTCAGACAGCACGCGCCTTACTGAAATGCTCGTTCAAGCATTTGTTTCGCGAAGCAATCCGGACACACAGGAAGCGGTATTATCTCCCATGACCCATCCTCAAACTCCATTTTCATCACATCTTCATCGGTTAAGCTAGCACCACATTTTGCACATTTTCTTTCTTTCATCAGAAGTTTAGGCCTCCGCGCGCACGAAACCTCTCAAAAGAGAGGCCCTATAAACTTTGTTGCACAAAGCGCGCGCGTGTAGAGAGTGTTAATGATACAACGGTTCTGTAGGGGCGGTGGCAATTATTTCTCTATAAACACTTTACTTGCACCAGCTTCTTTTTCCACGCGTATAACATGTTCCGCCTTTTCCGCAAATGCTTCGCTGTGAGTCACAGCGATTATTTGTTCAATGGCCTTCAAGCGGGAAATAGCCTCTGCCAACCGGTCAACAGAACCGTCTTCCCTTCCTAAACTCTCTGTTGGCTCGTCCAAGAGAAGCATGAAAAGCCCATGTCCTGTTCTCGACTGCATAATCAACTGACCGAGACCGATGCGATAGGAGAAGGCGAGTAACGTCCGCTCCCCACCGGAAAGGTTTGAAACTTCCCTTTCGTAGCCCTCTTCGCTGCTGACAAAGGGAGTATAGATCTCGTCGATCTTGACAATCAATGCTGGTCCGGTGTCTCCAAGAAGTCCATCTAAAACCTGCTGCACAGTTCGTTGAAGGTATGTGACGAACTCGCTTCTCAGTTTGGGTTGAATACTTCTGTAGGCGCCCCGTATACTGTCAATGATCTCAAGAAGTTTTTCAATTTTTTTCAGCCTTTCGATTTTCTGTTGAGCATGGTCTAACCGTTCCTTCAGATCATCAATCCTTAACGCGATGTCATCTTTCCTTCTTTCTAAAGGTTCCAATTTATTTTTGGTGTTGGAGTATTTGTTGAAAGCATTATCGCGAAGCTCTTGCGCAGATTCAAGTTCGGTAACATCGAATTTTGTTATTTCTGCGCGCGTGGCGCTGAGTTGACTTCGAAGCTTTTTTTCTTGTTGCTGTGCGTTTTCAAACTCTGCTGAGAGTTTTTCCAAAGATTCTTGCTCTTCTGAGACTTGTTTCTTTGTGCCTTCAATTTGAGGAATAAGAGATTGGAGATTCGAGACAGCAAGGTCAACAATGCTTTGCAAACCTTCTAATTCATCAAGATTCTTTTGAAGTTCCACTAACTTTCTTTCGCGTTCGACATTTTCATCACGAAGACGTTCGAGGAGACCTTCTTTGTAGTCTCCGGTGAGGTCCTGAAGGCATAATGGGCACTTGTTTTCGGTTGTTAAGCTTGAGATGCGATTTTGAGAAGTTTCCATTTCACTTTTTGTAACTGCTTGTTCATCGGCTATGCTCCTTATTTGATCCTCAACTGTAGAAAGGTATCTTTTCAATTCTTCAGCCGTTTGATTAGGGTCTAACCCCACTTCTTGAAGTTTGCTTCGATGGGACTTCTCTTGTGCTTCAATCGTTTTCAATTGCTCTTCCAAGTTATGAATACGGCTTTTTTTCTTTTCAATTTGGTCAACCAGTCTTGTGGATGTATCTTCGGTGTTGACGATGTTTGTCTGCAGTTGGGTTTCCATTCTTCGCAGTTCTTCTGTCCTTTTTCTCAGTTCCTCAAGGCTCTTGAGACGTGAGGTTGCTTCTTCGAGAGCAGATTCTGCTTGGGTAAGTTTTTCACTCAAGTCTTGGAGTTGGTTTTCAATGGATGAAAATTCCTCGACTGCCTTATTATACTCAGCTTGAAGCTTGTTCACTCCGACTACGTCCGCGTCCTTTTCACGGATATCCTTTTCAGTCTCGTATTGTCTTTGAAATGGAACCAAACCTTTCTGTGCATCTTCATAGTCGGAAAGCCCGAATAGCTGATCCAGTTTCGTTTGGCGTTGTCGTGGAGTTACATCTAGCAGTTCCTTAAGATGCTCTTGCCGCACCCAAACAACTTCTCGAAAGATGCCTTTGTCTAGGCCTGTCAGAGCCTTCAACTGCTCGGCAACCGCCTCGTTTTTCACACTTGCAATCAACCTGCCGTCTTCATAAAATTTGAGCTGGTCCATGTCTTGACTGATGCCTTTTCCATGCCTCCGTAGGGCTCTATGAAGAGTGTAAGTTTTCTCGCTGTGAACAAAAGTTGCGGTTACTTTCCCGACATCTGCTCCTTCTCTGAGGAGGTATTCATAGCTTCTGCCCAAGGGATCTCCGAAGAAGACGAAATCGATGGCGTAGAGGACACTTGACTTTCCGCGTCCCAGACCGCCGACGAGGCAGTTGAATCCCCTCGTAAAGGGAATCGTTGTTTTCGAGTGGGATCGAATTTTCTCTAGCTGCAAAGTTTTAATTCTCACCCAAATTCCTCCAACACTTCCTTCACTTTCGTTTCTTGTTTTCCCACCAACGGACCAAGGAGGTCAACGGCGAGTCTCGCTATTTTTTCAGCCTCCCGAGGGTAACGTTCGGAGAAAATTTCGAAAAAGTATTCGAAGGCTTTTGTTTTGAGGTCTTTCAATCCACCCTCGAAGATGGAGCGGATTACTTCCTCAGAAACTTCGGTTTCTCTTAGCCGAAGAACTGGGTGAACAAGGAGAGCCTTTTCAGCAGCGCTTCTTATCTTGGCGAGGTCAATTTCTCCGCGTCCAGCTTCAGCGGGCAAAACGCCACGGATTATGGGAACAATAACAGCTCCAGTTTCATCAGCCTCCTTCACGAGTTGTACCGCCGTTTCAGTTATTTTTGTGGGAGTCAAACTAGTGTAATCACGGTTCAAAATAATGAAACGACGCGGAGTTTCAAGCTTGATGCGATGAAGTTTAGGAACTCCTTTTTCGTTGACCTCAACATGGTAGAAGCCCTTCTCAGTTTCGGCGTCCTCGTAGCTTACGGTTTCAGTGCAGCCACTGTAGACGAGGAGACCATTTTTGAAGAGAAATTTGTAAGGTTTATGAATGTGCCCGCCAGCATAATAGTTGAAGCCCTCGGGAAAGAGTTCTGGCCGGGCTTCGGCTTCCATTTGGGGAGGCTTAAGAGCGGGAATATCTAAAGCCATGTGGAAAACAAAGATGTTGAAAACAGAAGGGTCAGGCTTCGACTCGTTCTGTTCCAGAAAAATTGGCAGCTCTTCTTCAGTTTTTCGTGGAGTTCGAAAGTTGGGAATGCCGTAGACGTAACAGCTTTCGTTCCTCCAAGAAGCGCCTTCGTGGCGAGGTAGGTAATGAATTAAACCAGCGCTATCCAGCGGATTAAGAATTGTGCCAGTGATCACGTTGGGAGCGGAGTCGTGGGAGCCGTCTACTGTTAGGACGGGTATTCCGGCGTCTCTGAGTTTTCTAAAGTTGGTTATGGCGTTTTCGAGGGTGATGTTTGAGGGGCGAGCGTGATGGAAGATGTCTCCTGCAATTATCATGAAGGCAGGCTTCAATTCGATGGTTTTGTTCACCATCTCCCGGAACGCTGCGTTGAAGTCTTCGCGACGTACATCTAAATTGTATTGAGTGTAGCCCAGATGTAGATCAGCCGCGTGGACAAAACTGAAAGATTTAATTGCGCTTCCCTCCTCTCTTCATCACCCACCAACTCTTCAACTTTAGTGGATAGAATTACCTTCTTAAAAGTATAAGAGTAGGACGGACATAATGTTGTCGGAGACCTGAGTTTGAGGCGAGAATATCCTGCGCAGCCTATTGTGGGTGTCGGAGCCGTAATTGTGCAGGATGGAAAACTTGTCCTCATAAGGAGGGGAGTTGAGCCTGACAAGGGTAAGTGGAGCATTCCGGGAGGAGGTGTGGAATTGGGAGAAACTGTTGGAGACGCTGCGGTCAGAGAGGCGAAGGAGGAATGCGGGTTAGACATTGAACTTGTTGAAGACAGACCCATGGACGCCCTTGACAAAATGGTTCCAGGCGAAAAGGGACGCCTCAAATATCATTACGTTCTGCTGCAGTTTATAGCCCGACCCAAGGGAGGAACCTTGAAGCCTACTAGTGACGCAACAGAAGCCAGATGGGTTCCTTTAGAAGAAGTTGAAAGATACAACCTAACAGACTCTTTTCGTGCGTTTTTCAAAAAACACCGAAAGGAATTGGAAGGATTCTAATCCTTATCTGTGAAGAAGAGTCTTGTGTGCCCCATGGTTCGAACGTCAAGAGCTTTCACTTTTGCGACCATCGGGAAGTCTTTAACCGCTTTTCCGAGGATGAGACAATTATGAGGTTGAAGATCTCGTGCGATTGACTTCACGGTTTCGGAGTCAACTCTCGCCGCTCGTGATACGGTTTCGAGGTCGCGTTCGTTGGTGAAGTTGAAAAGGAAAATGTTGTCGGCTTGACGATAGATGTTTTCTCTTATGGTGTCAGGTTGGTTGGTCACGAAGGTGGTGAAAACTCCGAAGTGTCTCATCCTCGTAATGATGTCGTCCCAGTAGGTTTCCCGCAGATAGAGATGAGCCTCCTCAGCAAAGAGAAAAACAGCTCTTACCTTCCACTGGCTTAGAAGTTCCATAAGCTTTCCGAGAGTGTACTCCACAACAATCTGGCGATCAACCGACGAAACATCCCGCAAGTTTAGGATCAAAGCTCCGCCTTTTCGGGTTTCTCCAAAGAATTCTTCGAAGGTCATTGCCTCTGCGATGTTGTCTGTGAAAAAGCCGGAGTTTAGCAGGCTATAGTAACGGGAGAAGAGGGCATCTCGCACGTGCTGATTACACTTCCAGCTCCTAATGGCCTCGCCGAGTTCTTGGAGGGTAAAGGCCCGTCGCTGCTGCAGAGATTGCCATATGCGTCGAAACTCTCGAGTAGATGTTCCGGGAAGGTTAAGGGCGTGAAC